>ENA-OYXU01000070-OYXU01000070.1-human-gut-metagenome-genome-assembly--contig:-NODE-70-length-43702-cov-42.899718_pt1 | contig 43702 bp, 41 predicted proteins | sample MGYA00243243_ERZ653435 | MGnify/ENA primary metagenome ERZ653435 (study PRJEB26926, sample SAMN06165113) | human gut metagenome | biome: ENVO:00009003; feature: ENVO:2100002; material: ENVO:00002003... | reverse complement strand
CAAAGAATGTGGTGATACCCGTTATCTCCAACCAGCGCATGAACTCCTATCTTGATGAGGTGGCGGCGAAAGCCAGCGTTAAGAAACATCTTACCACGCACATCGCGAGACATTATGATTTGTCTTTGTGTTTGAAAATGAATAGTTTGCAGAAACTTGCTTTTTGATAGGTAACGATTTAGAAACGAGCGAAGCTCTGTATTCTGCTTTGTTCTGCATTACATCAAAAGAACGCTTTTCTAGGACAAAGGTAGTGATTATAACCGAACTATAGAGTATTTTATGTCGTAAAATAGGGTGTTTATCCCTTTTTTATTGTTTCATAGCTGCTAACTTCACTAAAAATGAGTAATTTTGCAATCTAACAAGTATTGGAATTGCCATGGTTGTAAAAACGATAAAATTGACATCGCTATTTGTCAATACCGAAAATTATAGATTTGAGCCTCTCTCTTCACAAAAAGAAGCGATAGACAAAATGGTAGAGGACCAAGGGGATAAATTATATTCTCTTGTGGATGACATTGTGACCAATGGTCTTAGTCCTGTCGATTTAATTATTGTCACACCCAATGAAGACAGCAATAAGTATATTGTACTTGAAGGAAATAGACGAATAACATCGTTGAAGTTGTTAAATAATCCAACCCTCATTGATGACAAATATACATCTTTAAGGAAGAAATTTCAGAAATTGCAAAAAGATAATCCTAATGCAATCTTAGAGTTAAAGAATGTTACTTGTGCTGTTTTCGAAAATCCAACTGAAGCAGATATTTGGATAAAACGTAAACATGCAGGAGAATTAAGTGGTATCGGTACTGTTACTTGGAATGCTCAGCAAAAGCAACGATTTGAGGAGAGAACGGAAGGAAAATCATCAATTCCTTTGCAAATTATCACTTTGCTGAAATCACATGAAAGTGTACCTGATACGACAAAGGATGCATTATCTAAGTTAAACATCACAAACTTACAGCGTTTAATGTCTGATCCATATGTTAGAGAACATCTTGGTTTGGAAATCAACAATGGAATTTTGGTTTCAAAGGTAAAGGTGTCCGAAGTCGTCAAAGGACTTTTAAAAGTTGTTACAGATATTTTGAATCCGGAGTTTAAAGTTTCGGAAATCTATAATAGAGAAAAGAGAAAGCAATACATTGATAATTTTGACATGAACCAAAAGCCAGATTTGTCTAATGAAGCATCTGAGCAGTGGAGTGTTCATGATATCGTAAACGGCAAAGAGCAAGTATTAACAAATAGCGAGACAAAAGAAATAAAAACAAGACAAAAAAAGGAAAATAAGAATAGAGGAGGCTTGGTACCCAAGACTCTGATTTTACACATCAGTAATCCCAAAATCAACAAAATTTTTGAGGAATTAAAACATGTTCAGGTCAAAACATGCCCAAATGCTTCTTCGGTTCTATTAAGAGTGTTCTTAGAACTATCTGTTGATGCCTATATGGAAAAATATGATTTAGTAAGAAACAATGCTCTTACAGCTTGTTCTTCTGGCGAAAGTCTGCAAGGGAAAGTTGGCAAAGTCTTAAATCATATGACTCAGTTAGGAACAATGAGTAATGATATATCAAAGGGTATAAGGTCAGAAATAAATGACAAAAATTCAGTTCTTTCAATCGAATCATTGAATGCATATGTTCATAACGAGTTTTTTTATCCTAAAGCAGATAATTTGATTACAGGATGGGATAACATAGAAAGTTTCTTTATCCAATTGTGGGAATCAATAAAAAACGAGGAATAACATGATGGATTTTTTATCACCTCTAAGATACCCCGGCGGTAAGGCAAAGGTTGCTGATTTCGTGCAATGCTTAATCAAAGAAAACGCATTGCTCGATGGCACTTACGTTGAACCATATGTTGGGGGTGGTTCTGTAGCTTTATCTTTGCTTTTTAATGAATACGTCAGCGATATATATATAAATGATAAGGACGTATCTATTTACGCCTTTTGGTATAGTGCCTTAAATAATGCAGATGCTTTCTGCAGAATGATAAAGGATATACCTTTAAATATGGAAACTTGGTTTAAACAAAAAGAAATTCAATCTGATAAAGAGAACACCGACTTGTTAGAACTAGGGTTTTCTACATTCTTCTTAAATAGAACTAATCGCTCAGGGATCTTGAAGGCAGGAGTCATTGGCGGTTATGACCAAACCGGGAATTATAAAATTGACGCAAGATTCAACAAAGAGGATTTGATAAAAAGGATTCAACGAATAGCTGATTATGCGGATAGAATCCATTTAACAAATGAAGATGCTATTTCCTTAGTACAACGGTTAAAAAATGAGCTACCGTATAATACGTTATTTTATTTAGATCCCCCATACTATGTAAAAGGAAAAGGGCTTTATCTGAATTACTATAATGATACGGATCATCAGAATATTGCCAATACTATAGGTGAGATTACAAATTGCAAGTGGATTGTTTCTTATGATAATGTACCATTTATAACTAACCTATATTCAAAATATAGACAGCAATGTTTTGAATTGAATTATAGCGCGAGTAACTCCGGGAAAGGCAAAGAAATAATGGTATTTTGTGACGACATAATTATCCCAAAACACAAACTTTTTAACCATTTAACGAAGTGAAAATTACTCACATTCATATTGAAAAATTCCTACGTTTTCTAACACAAGCAAAAGCAATACGCTTCTTGAAAATTCATATGTCTTGGAAGGCTTTTGCCAATCCAATTGCAAAGTTAGTGATTTTTTCTCAATGAACAGCCGTTCAGAGCCTCAAATCCACTGCGACTATGAGAAAAAGAATCGAATTAAATATAACTAAGTCCCCTTAAAAATCCATAAATCCCTTTATTCCATTTCCTCTAATTATCGCAATAAGTACATTTTTAGTACTCTTAAATAATGATTATCTACTGATATACAGCTCTATAAATAACACACATCGAATCAGCGTATGCCCTGCGATTCGAGCGCGTGGGGCCGCAGATATTTGAAAAGCAGGAACAGCTCCGTCAGGGAGTTGGAGATGGTTGTGCCGGAAAGAAAAGTCGCTCCGAGATCGCGTCCGGTACGCTCCTGTATGGTGCGTATGGCATACAGAAGATTGAGGGCGCGGTTACTGCCCTCGGAGTTGCCGAGGCCGGCAACACGGTCGTGACGGGTGTTGAACGTGAGGTTCTTGAAATAGTGGCTCTCGTCAATAAATATATGGTCAATACCCATGCTCTTGAAGTCCAGCACCTCGTCTTTCTCTTTCTCCATCTTGTAACGTATGGTATCAAGACGGCTTTCGAGCGTGAGTTTGCGTTTTTCCAGACCTTTGAGCATACCTACGGATATGTCCTTGCCCTGTTTTTTCAGCACGTTCAGGTTCTCCACCACGGTGTCAAGCTCCGCCTGCGTGATTTCCTCCTGCAACTTGCGCGACTGCGGTATTTTGCCGAACTGGTCATGCGACATTATTATGCAGTCATAGTCGTTGTTCTGCATATTGCGCAGGAATTTCACACGGTTTGCCGATGAAAAGGATTTCTCGTCGGCATATAGTATCCGCGCATCGGGATAGGCTGTGCGGTAGGTTTCGGCTATGGCTCCCACGTTGGCTTTAAACCCTATGATAAGAGGCTTGTGTGCAAGTCCGAGGCGTTTCATTTCGTGAGCTGCGATGCACATTATCAGCGTTTTACCCGTGCCCATTAACCTTGCCGTCAGTCTGCTCACACCTTATATTATATAAGGATAGAACGGCGTTATACTCGCCCATAGTCTGGAACTTGTATCGCATACCGACCATTTTGACGGTGTTAGCAACCTGACGTTTGATGTCGCCCGAAGGGTCAACCTTCTTAATCGGCATATCGGGAGTGATTTTCTCGTGCTGCGCCTTGTGGAGATTGTATTTTTCCTCCAGCTCAGTGGTGATTTTCTTGCTGCGCCGGAAAAGAAAGTCCTGATTGAGCCGCTTGCCCTGCTCGTTGACATTGACGGTCACGATATGGATATGGTGCCGGTCTATGTCCTCGTGCTTGTAAATTATGAAGGGCTGCTCTCCGAATCCGAGCTTTTCCAGATACTCGCGGGCGAGGATTTCATACTGCTGCTCCGTCAGTCTGTCGTCGGGGTGAGGATTGAGCGAGATATGGAGAACCGGCTTTTTTGTCTTGCCGGTCTTGGGCATGAAGGCGTTGAAATTCTCCGCCATGCGGGCTATGTCAATCTGCCCATCTGCCGGGAGAATAATTTTGTTCGCCCCCAACACGCGCCCCTGCTCTTTATTCATCTTCTCCCCGTTGTAGGACAGCACGCCGTAGAGCGATGATCCTATCGAGATTTTAGCGACCATTGTTCATCGAATTGCAGTGACAACGCCCTTACATCAGCCGTGATTTTCGCCATCTCTATGGTGGCTTTCTCCAGCTTGTAGAGAAGCGTCATGGCTTTTTTCTCGGTGAAATTGGAGCGAAGCTCCTGGAAAAGGCGCGTGTGTTTGACCCCTTGGGGCACGCGGGACTGACCCCTTTGGGCAAAATAAGATTGACCCTTGCGGGCGAAATAAAAATGACCCCTGTCGAGGCATCGGCAGGGGAATTTTTTTGTAGTTTTGGAGACCCAAGTCCTGGCACGGCGGGGGTCTATCTCAAAACACTACAAATATGATTGCAAAATTAAAAAACATCCTTCGATGTTACGCAGTCGGAATGGGAATAAAAGAGACGGCCAACACGTTTCATCTTTCCCGCAACACCGTACGCAAGTATGTCCGGCTGTTCATTTCAAGCGGCAAGACTACCGAACAGCTGCTTGAGCTCTCGGAAGAACATCTCCGGGAGATGTTCGGATGCACGGAGTTCCGTCACCGCGAGCCGTCGCAGCGCCAACTGGAGCTGGACGCACTGATACCGGGCTATGTGGCCCGGCTTTCCCGCAAGGGCATGACGGTCCGCAAGCTTTTCAACGAATATAAAGGCGAACATCCCGACGGCTTTCAGGAGTCCGTGTTCAAACGCTCCGTCCGGCAGTACAGGTTCCACACCACGGTTGTGGGGCACGTCGAGCACTATGCCGCCGACCAGATGTATGTCGACTTCGCAGGAGACAAGCTGGAAGTGGTGGACGAAATGACAGGAGAGGTCAAGAAAGCGGAAGTGTTCGTGGTCATCCTTCCGTTCAGCCACTATACGTACTGCGAGGCAGTGTGGTCGCAACGTAAGGAAGACCTGATCAAGGCCTGTCAGAATGCATTTGAGTACTTCGGAGGCGTGACGGCCGCCATCGTGCCCGACAACCTGAAGGCGGCGGTAAAGACCAGCGACCGGAACGAGCCTGTGATCAACGAGGAGTTCGCGGCCTTCGCCGAACATTACGGATGCGCCGTATATCCCGCGCGGGTCCGCCATCCCAAAGACAAGGCCCTTGTCGAGAACGCCGTCAAGCTGCTGTACCAGTCAGTGTATCTTGACATAGAGGGGATGGTCTTCCCGTCACTGGACGAACTGAACACGGCAATCCACATATCGCTGCGCGACTTCAACGAAAGGCTGATGGCAGGAAGGAATATGTCGCGTAAAGACATGTTCCTGCAGGGCGAAAAGGACTTCCTGCGTCCCCTTCCCGAGAAACCGTTTGTCATCAGGGAGCGAAAGCTGATGACAGTGGGCAAGAACTGTTATGTCTCCCTGTTCAAGCACCATTACAGCGTGCCGCGCGAGCATGTCGGCAAACGGGTGGTCATCCTTTATGACGCGGACACGGTTGAGATCTACTGCGGCCTCAATCTCGTGGCGACACACGACCGCTGCGACATACCCTACACATACTCATGGAAGAAGGAACACAACCTGCCCGGCCATTACGGCCCGTATGACAAGGATCTAGAGTAACTCTTCAAGCGAGCCGCAGAAATGGACAACATCGTCCTTGACTACCTCCACGAAGTGGATGCCAGGATGCAGTATCCGCCGAAATCCTTCAGCAGCTGCCGCGGCATACTGTCGCTTGAAAAGAAGTACGGCACAGACCGACTCGTGGCGGCGTGCGCCTGCGCGTCGATGAAGGCGGCATATGGCTATCAGAACGTCCGGGAAATCCTCGAGCAGGGCGAAGACGCCGACTTCCTGCCGGATGAGGAGGGAACTGTCTGTGGCCCAACGGCTGCAGGCCCTGCTCCGGTACACAAGAACATCCGCGGCCGCGAATACTACAGCCGCAAAAACGAACCCAACAACACCAACAGTAATGGAAACAACAGATAAAACCGCACCGGCCACCCAGCAGCCGGACCAGAACACAACATCGCTGGAGCTGATGAACCGCATGAAGATGCACGGAATGGCAGAGGCCTTCCGCGAAAGCCTTGCCGGAACAACCGCACAGTCAATGACTCCGGATTCCTTCCTGTCGATGCTCCTGCACCGCGAATGGGACTGGCGCGCGCAAGCCGCCGTAATGCGCCTGACAAAAAACGCGGCGTTCCGCTACAAGGCATATCTCGAGGAGATCGACTACGCCACAAACCGTGGACTCGACCGCAACCAGATGGAACGTCTGGCGACACTCGACTTTGTACGCAACGGACAGAATCTCTTCATTACCGGGTCATCCGGAACTGGCAAGAGCTTCCTGGCATGCGCACTGGGGCACGAGGCATGCAAACGGGGCATCCGCACCCTGTATGCCAACGCCTCCAAACTGCTCGGACTGCTCAAGGTGGCAAAGGTCAAGAACAATCTCGAGACCGAACTCAAGAAAATTGAACGCTGCCAGTTGCTAATCCTCGATGACCTCTTTCTGGTTCCGCTCGATGCGAAGGAGCGTCCGATACTGCTCGACATCATCGAGGACCGCCACGAGCGTAAATCGATCATCATCACTTCGCAGTACCCCTGCTCGAACTGGTACGACATGGTGGGAGACCCCACCGTGGCCGACGCCATCCTCGACCGCATCGTGCACTCGGCCCACACGATCGAGCTGACCGGAGAAAGCATGCGTAAACTCAAGGCTAAAAAAAGCATGACAAACCAAATGAGGTAAAATAACATTGACCCCCGCCGCCAGGACTTTTAAGGGGGCAATCTTATTTTGCCCGAGGGGTCAAATCCCGCGTGCCCCAAGGGGTCAAACACACGCGCCTTTTCCAGGGCCAGTACCAGGATAAAATTTTTGATTGTCAGATGTCTTAATCAAAAAGTCAATGGGGTGTGTTGCAAGGTAGGAAAGATTATCGAACTCACCCTCAAAAGATGGTGCCAACACAGCGTTCATTTTCGCAGGCATATCGTTAACATCCATTATAGGATTATTACGTTGAATATGAATGCGAAAAAACTCTTTGAGGACTTCCTGATAATTGTCAGGAATTTTCCTCAATTCAATGGTTCTAGAAGTGTTTCCTTTTGCGCTTTCTATTGCTCTTTTTAATTCGAGCTTATTAAGGAAAGCGCAGTAGATTTGTTCCTTTTCATTAGATATGAGAACCTTGAAGAAAGCCAAGCCACCATCTTCAAGATAATTATTCAAGTCTACGAGAGTAACAGAATGAGTAGTGCGATTAGGGAATTTTCCGCCATTGTGATATGATGACTTTATTTGAACAGGAATCTGACAATTAAAAGTCTCATTGGAAAATTCATCTCGTTTCTTGTAAATAAAAAGCTGACCGTCCCACAGCGGAGTCTTGTCCTGCTCACTTGTATGTGGGACAACGTACCCATTTCGACTGAAATATGTATTCACAGCCGATACACTAATAGATTCAAGTCTATTATTGTCCATGGAGACCTCCTTTCAGCTTTTTGATTTCAGCATATAGTTCCCGTTGACGGCGAGGTTGAGATGTGGATCGCATTAAGCGTTCCAACGACTCAATCTGACGAGCGAGCCTTGCTCGTTCCTCGTCAACGCGGATTTGTTCGGTGAGAGAGTTGCCGTCGGCAACTTCCAGTTCACCGACAAATGCGACGATATTCTGCCATACGGCATCAAGGTTTAAGCCTGAAAGCGTAAGATTGGAGGCTTGTAGAGATTGCCACGGGCCGGTAAAGAGCTTGGTGTGATAGACGGCAAGCTGTACCTTATCCTCATGACGTAGAGCGAAGATAATGCTATGCGGAATGAGCTTGGCGATAAGGATAATGTTTTTGGTGTCATAGTCGTGGCGTTTCAGCTCGACATCGACCACAAAAACAGCCTTTACCTCGGTACCCTCGGCGATCCCCGGCAATGACTGCGGAGCAATGAAGTTGACGATTTCCATTCGTGCTACGTCCGCATCGAAAGCGTCACGCTGTGCCTGTTTCAGCTCAAACTTTTTATAAAGTTGAGCCTTAGGCATTGGGCGGTTAACTTCAGTCGTTGATGGTAGTCCGAGCATTATCCTGTATGGTTTGTATAAGTTTATCAAATTGATTATCCTCAACCTTACTATCACTGCAACATTGGATTAGTCCAAAAATGAATGATAATAACAAAGCGCATATAGCAACTTTATAAGAACGATTACTTATTTTTAACGCATCTTTACTGGTTCTTAATGATTCATTGGTGGTGAGCAGGGTTGCAGAATTTAATTTTTGTTGAGAGATATGTCTTCTATCCTCTAATGAGTAGAATCCTTCGCGCACATACTCTTCTGCTATCGGTAAAGGATAGATTATAGTGTATGCAATTTTATCAAGATTGTAAGCAAAACTATTTGGGATAATTTGCGCATCTACGTTAGTCGCATATGTCATATTACCTTTTACTCCAAATAATTGATACTGAAAATCTCCAAATAATGAAAGAAAACTTTCATCTACACCATTTTCAACAAATTGATTTTTATCAGAATTAAAAGAGTATTTTTCTTTATCATATAATATCCTTTGCTTTTCAGGTAGGCGACTTGGTATTTCCAGTAACTTTACAAAACGTCGTTCTACTAATTCTTCGATAAAGAATACAAAGTCCAATACTGAGAAGAAATTTTCACGAGTGGATTCCTCAATTGTTCTGTTCTCTCTATGAGGTGCATATACAAAAACTTGGGGAATTGGTTCAACTTCCCATCTTAAAGCCAATATTGATAAGTTTTTTCGCAATAAGGGCGCAACCTGTAAATCTCGTAATTTACCAGATTGCTTATACGCAACTAATTGCTTAATAATCGTATTCTCCTTTGATGTGAATAGTCTCATAGTTGCTTTATTACGAGGAAACATATAAGTTCAAAATTATCGAGGCCACGAACTTCGTTGCCGAAAAGCGCGTTGGGGTCTCCCTCAAAGAAAGAGAAAAGGTCGCTTTGCTCTTTGACTTTGACAATCGAGGCGATGGCATCGCCAAGAAGTCGCGAATATGTACCCATACGCTGACCGTCACGGGTTTCACCGTTGAACTTGCGACACAGTTCCATAATAGGCTCAGACTTGCCTTTGCAGAGCATACGCAAACGGTCGAGCAGGTCTTTAGGTTCGAGGTGATTTACAATGACCGAGGAATCCTGCCCGGTATAGACCATATAGAACGGATGCAGTCTGTTCTTACGGTCGATATTAACGGAATTGTTGCGATTCTTCAGGACGAACACGACTCCCGGAGGGGTCTCGGACGTCGCCGGAACAATGGCGTGGAGACCGTGCGGCGTGTGCTCAATGTCATGTCCCTGATTGATGTAGTCGAGCAAGTCGAGGCGGAATTCATTCAAGCCCAAGTCCATGATTGACACGCCGGAGTTCATTTCCTCAATATCGACGACTTCCTCTTTGAGGCGTTCCAACTGGTCGCGGCGATATTTAAGGTCGCCCTGTTCCTCGGCAGAGAGTGGGTTATCATCGCCGGTGGCGGTGAGTACCGACACTTTCATACGCGCCTCGACGCGACCTTTGAGATTGATGTAATCGTCAAGATTCATGTCGGGCCAGTAGTTGACGAGCTGAATAACCGCATTGCGCGAGCCTATACGGTCGATACGACCGAAACGCTGAATGATGCGCACGGGATTCCAATGAATATCATAGTTAATGAGGAAATCGCAGTCCTGAAGGTTCTGACCCTCCGAGATGCAGTCGGTGGCGATAAGCACGTCTATTTCCTCATTGAGTTTAGGATATAGCGAGGCTTTCTCTTTTGAGATGGGCGAGAAAAGCGTAAGAACTTTATTAAAGTCAAGCTTCTCGCGAAGTTTAAGAGTCGAGCGAGCTTCGACGTCTCCCGACACGAGGGCTGTGTTCAGCCCTGTGTGCTCTTTAATGAGCGGTGCGATGTTATCGTAGAGATATTGAGCCGTGTCGGAGAAGGCGGTGAAGACTATTATCTTCTTGTTGTCGCCATTGATAGGATTGGCAAACTTATTGCGAATGTCCTCAATGAGCATTTGCAGTTTGCTGTCATGTTCAGGGGTGATGTCGGCAAGCATGAACAGCAGAGTGTTCAGATTGTCAAGATCTTTGGCAAGATAGCCGCGCCATTGAACGTAGTCCATATCGGCGAGGTCAATCTTTGTCTTCTTGCCACCGATAAAAACTGTATCTTCGCGTTCGTCGAAGTCAAGACCGTTTTCAAAATCGTAGTCGTTAATGTCGGCATGGGAGCCAGAGGCGGCAACTGCATCAATGGAATTGATGGTTGCCTCGATAAAGTTCTTGATTCTGGTAAGCGTCAGGCGGAACGAATTGACAGAACTTTCGAGGCGTTTGAGCAGGTTGATACTCATAAGTTGCCTGATGCCTCGTTCACGGCCACTGCGCGAAAGATTTCTGAAGCGTCCGTCCTCGCGCACTTCCATATATTTCTCCAACTTGCTCGGCAAAATAAAATCGGAGGGTGTGTAGACAGCGAGGTTAAGTTCCGTTACACTGACGAAAATATCATTGAAGCTGACAGCCGTAGGCAGCTCAGTGAGTTTTGGGGCACGGGAGATCGGTTTCAATCTCTCCGGGAATTTGCCTATGTCGGTAGTATCGTAATATTGTTCGATATGCTTGCGGGAGCGGGCAATGGTTACGCTGTCGAGGACTTCAAAGAAGTCGAAGCTCAGGGATTCGAGGAGTGCTTTTGTGGTACGATCTTCCGGCGGAAGTTTGGACCACCTGTTAAAAGCGGTCTGCGCCTGACGGAAAATATCGTCGAGAGAGGTTGATGTTTTGAGCTGCGCGTCCATAATCGAGCTGTCACCCTCGTAAGCGAGGGCAAGTTGGTTGCGCAGGTCGTTGAAACGGTTGTTGACAGGGGTGGCCGACAACATAAGCACTTTAGTCTTGACTCCGGCGCGGATAACTTTATTCATCAACTGGAGATAGCGATTCTCGCGCGGATTTTCGTCGTTCTCGTCGGTGGTGACTTTGCCGCCGTTACGGAAATTGTGGCTCTCGTCAATTACCACAAGGTCATAATTGCCCCAGTTTATGTGTTCGAGGTCGAGGCCGTTGCTCTGACCCGACGAGCGCGACAGGTCGGTATGATAGAGAATATCATAGCGCAGACGGTCGGCAACGAGAGGGTTATTGACATAGTTGCTACGGTATGTAACCCAGTTATCGTGAAGTTTCTTCGGGCATAGAACGAGAACGGACTTGTTGCGGTTCTCATAGTATTTTATGACCGAAAGAGCGGTGAATGTCTTGCCAAGACCGACGGAATCGGCAAGGATACAGCCGTTATACTTTTCGAGCTTGTTGATGATGGCAAGAGCGGCATCACGTTGGAAATTATAGAGTTTGTTCCATATCACACTCGACTTGAAGCCGGTGGCTTCGTTAGGCAGTACATCCTCCGAAATATCTTCAAGAAATTCGTTGAAGATATTATAGAGCGTGACAAAGTAGATAAACTCCGGAGGGTTTTCTTTGTAGGCGTTTGTGATGTTATCGAGGACTTCGTCTGTAACGACCTGAAGTTGCTCGCAGTCATTCCAAATCTCGTTGAATTTCTGTAAGAACTGTAATGAGAAAGGGGCATCGAATTTGGGTATCATCGTGGCGAGGTAATTTCCACGTTCGCATCCTAGTTCGACAGTGGTAAAACCGTTGACAGGTGAGTAGACAATGTCGTCAACACCAATTATCGAAGGCATCCCGGCATTTGTACGGTTTGACTTGAAACAAGCCTTACGCCTAATCCATTCGGCACACTCTTTGGCGACAGCCTTCAAAGAAAGCTCGTTACGCAGTTTGATTTCAAATTCGGAACCAAAAAGGTCTCGCTCGCGATTAAGACGCGGTATATAAAACTCTCGGGATTGCTTATCAACCTTCTCGGTTACAAAAGCAGGAGAAGTGAAGATAAAACGTAGTTCACTGATGTCGCCTAACTGTTCTTTTAGCTCATGGAATGCATAGATAGAAAAATAAGACGCAGCGATAGCGACCTTTGAGCCGGAGCGTAAGGTGATAAGCATATCGTCCTTAAGAGTCTTGTTTACGTTATCTATTATTTCCATATACAAGAAAGAGAACTCCGGTGGCAGTTATCTGGTGGTTGGCCGAGCCTGCAACGACTGCTTGGGAGTTCCGGATTTTGATTTTTGCGCAGCAAAGCGCTACGCGATGAGGTTTACGGCGGCATCACTGCCTGTGGTTTTAAACCGTTTCGGCCATATCCAGATTTTCTGGTTGCTATTTATACAAAGTTAAAAAGATTTTTTGAGATGGCAATCGGTTGTGCTGTAAAACACAACCGATTGCCGTTGAAAAGTGCGCTGGATTAAAGTGCGCTATATTTGAGAATGTAAGCAGAGCGGGTTCATCTATTAATCACGACGGGTAGCCGTAAATATGTCTAATATGTAAAGAGGGAATTTAGTCGGGTTGCCTTTACTGTTCTACAGAAAGATTGTATCATCGTTACATACTTCGTTCGGACGTTGGCTATTTCAGCATCCTGTTAGGAGTACCATGAAGAGGGGTAGGCGAGGGGTGGAGTATTAACGGCGATGGGTTAAATGGTTTCGTTGAGCGTGTTTCGGGGTTTCTGCGAGGACTGGAAAGAGGGGTTACATGGCCTTCAGGGCGAAGTATTTCCAGAGTGGGGCGGCCATGAGCGATTGCTTGATTCTATCGTCGAGCAAGAGCTGCTTTACCTCGGTGGGAGTAAGCAGGCGCACGGCGATGTCTTCGGTAGCGTCGAGATGCTGGGTGCCGATTTTCTCGACGTCGGTGGCCAGAAATGTGTATGTAAGGTTGTTGGTCGAACTGGGATTCTGCGAAAGAACCATGAATTGCTGCCAGGTGCCGTTGCCGTAGCCAGTTTCTTCCAGAAGTTCGCGGCGTGCGGTATCCATGGGCGCTTCTCCCTCTTCGGCCACTCCGGCAACGAGTTCGGTGAATACATCCCCGAGGCCGTGGCGGTATTGTTCCACCATGACGAAATCCCCGTCGGATGTAATGGCGATAACGTTGATCCAGGTGGGATATTCCAGAACGTAGTATTCCGGATGGATGGTGCCGTTGGGGAGGCGCACGGTGTCGCAGCGTGCCGTGAGCCATGGGCGCCGGATTACATACCGGCTATCTATTGTTTCCCATTTTTCGATTTTCATGACATACGGGGGTGAGGGGTTCTGCTCTGCAAAGCTACGAATTTCCGGCGGAATTGCGGTGGCGGATAGTCGTCATATGTAAGGAAAATACGACAGGACGCCGCGACTGGATGTCTGCGGCATCCTGCGGTATGGGAGGGGGTCAGCGCCAGCCCATGAACATCTTTACGACTTCGGGGTCGTGGTGGTCGAAAAACAGGCTTTTGCCCGTGTCGAGGCGCCGGATTTCCTCCATATCCTCGTCGGAGAGCGAGAAGTCGAGGATGTCGAGATTCTGGCGCATGCGCTCTATATGGGTCGACTTCGGGATGATGATTACGTCACGCTGATATAGCCAGCGCAGAGCCACCTGTGCTACGCTCTTGCCATATTTGCGGCCGATTGCCTCAAGCACCGGGTTTGTGAAGAAGTTATTGCGGCCTTCGGCGAGCGGTGCCCATGCCATTGCGCGTGTGCCGAATTCATTGAGGTATTTGATGGCTTCGGTCTGCTGGTCGAATACGTGTGTCTCAATCTGATTTACGGCCGGTGGAATCTCAACGTTGCTGGCAAGGTCCACGAAATGGTCGGGATAGAAATTGCTTACGCCGATTGCGCGGATTTTCCCTTCCTTGTAGGCTGCTTCGAGAGCGCGGTATGCGCCGTAGCGGTCGCAGAAAGGCTGGTGTAGTAGCATCAGGTCGATATAGTCGGTCTGGAGGCGGCGCAGGCTCTCGTCGATCGATGCTTTGGCTTTTTCATAGCCATAGTTGGAAATCCATATTTTTGATACTATGAAAAGCTCGGAGCGGGCGATGCCGCTCTCCTTTACCGCCGCACCGACGCCTTCCTCGTTGTGGTATGCCTGGGCTGTATCAATCATGCGGTAGCTTACGCTCAGCGCATCGGCCACGCAGCGTTTGCATTCCTCGGGGTTAACCTGATATACGCCGTAGCCGATGCGCGGCATTTCGACGCCGTTGTTGAGTTTAATCGTTGTCATTGTTGTTCGATCCATTGTTTTATGATTTCGGTTGATGCGGGTAGGCGGAGGCCATTTTTCCAGTCAAGTCCGGGATAGCCTTTGCGCAGAGTCGCGTCGGCTTCCGACATCGGGCTTTCATAGGAGGTGCAGAAGGGGTAAATCGGATTTCCGACAAGTTGGGGGCCATAGGTGTCGAGAAATGTGCGGATTATGGCCGGCTCCTCGTGCCACCAGATCGGGAAACCCAGAAATAACGTATCGACTTTGGTGAAATCAATGTCGATAGGCTTAATCGCCGGACGTAGTGATTGGTCGAGATGCTCGCGTGTGCATCGGGAGGTCTCATTGGTCCAGTCGACATCGGCCGACGAATAGGGTTGCTCCGGCATGAGGCGGATGGCTTTGGCGCCCGTTGTCTTCGAGAGCTCCTTTGCCGCAAGCTCCGTATTCCCGGAGTGGGTGAAGTAGATGATTACTGAGTTCATAGAATCGGTTGTTTTGGTCAGCTGGTCTACGGCCGGTTCGCTGCCGTGTGCGAACAGCATGGTAGCGGCGCCTGCGGAGGCCATCAGGAATTTTGTGAATTTCATATGCGTGGTAAATACGTTTTCAGAAATTTCAAACAACAAGAACCATGCCGAGGTTCCCCTTTTAAGTCGAAGAACCGACAAAAGGGTACAACAAACCGAAATATGATATCGCTGAGCGTTTTAGAAGTCGTCGAAAAATGCATCGTTGATAATGTCGTCGTCGATGCAGTCGTTCCATGAGCCAGAATGTCCGCCAAAATAAGTGCCTGACGTGCTATTGTTGCCCGACGAGTGATCTCCTGAATAATCGGTGTCATGGAATGCATTGCCGCTACTGAAGGACTTGTTGTCGCGACGCGATTCAATCGGGCTCCGTTTAGGTGAAAAAAGTTTGCAGATTAAATCAAGTAGGGCGGCCTCGCATAGTAAATTCCAGAAAGACATGTTGTTAGGATTTAGTTGTTATACAGAATGTTGTTGGAGTTTCTCCGAAAGATGTGATTTTGCGTGTCAGGTCCAGAGAATTTTGTGGTTTGCGGAGGGTGGCATTCGGAAGTGCCGACGGATATGCCGGATCACTTTATGTTGGCGCCATCTTTAAAAGCCTGAAACAACCATCCGGGCAATACGATTAGCATAATAAGAAGAGCCATGGTCAATGCGGAATTAGAGTGACAAGGGGACGCACTATCGCTTCCCGTCTGCAAAGTTAAGCGGCACCAGTGCCAAATTCTGGCACTTCAAAACTAAATAATGCAAAATCGGTGGAGGAAATCCGATTGTGTGCTTGTAAATGTATTTATATATTGTGAAACCCCAATAGCGGTTACTATAATTGAATCAGCATAGCGTCGTCCACCCCTTGAAAAATTCGTTTTACCTGTGCGGAAAGGAACAGGACCCCGTTCTGCCGGAAGGTCCTGAAATTGCTGTATGGATTCTGTTCAACCGGAATGCTGAGATTCGTTTTGCAGAGTTTGTGCAGATACATAAAAGAAAATTGCAGTTAACTGATAATCAGCTAACTGCAATTTTAAGGAGTTGCCTTGGAAGGGCAACTTTTCTGATGCTTCATGAAACCTCAATTTTGTAAATGCGCTAATATTAGATAATTATATATTTTAACAATTTCAGAAAGTCGCAAAAAGCAGCATAATGTCGCTTTGATTTGTATCAACTTTGTATCAACTTTTGAACTATATCATATACCTTTGCCGTTATTAGATAAACACTTATCGAATATGGCTAAATCAGCATATACTAAATTCGTACTGCGAACCACCAAGAAAACCGGCGTTGCGCCTCTTTATACCCGTCGCGTTGGCTTCAACTCCAATCTTATGCTCAACTCTCGAATTGAAGTTGACATCAAGACTTGGAATGACGCCATTTCCACTCCCGGACGGTGGAATACATTTCGTGCCGGTCCAGGGAAGGAACTCTGCGACAAGCTTGATGAAATGTCGGCTCTGATTGATACTATAATCAACGACCCTAAAGGTTCAAGAACGAAACTTGATAAAGCGATAGATGAACTCGCCTATAAAGAGCAACGCGAGTTTCAGGAGGCACAACGGAAAGCACGGGAAGAAGCGCAAGAGCGTAAGAAAGCTCAACGTGAGGCTGAACAGCGGCGCAAAAAAGAAGAACTTGAAGCGATGCTCCGACAGCGTGAAGAATCCTTCATTGTGGCTCTTGATGTCTTTATTGATGCTGCCCCGGCTCGAACATGGCACGGCAAACCAATTGGACTGAAAACGATACAGCACTACAAGCATCTTCGCCGTTATATCCGCGACTTTATGAAGAAGAAGCATATCACCGATATTCGGTTTGACGAACTCAATAAGTTGTTTTATTCCGATTATCTCTCCTTTGCCTATGGCGAGGGATTAAAGCTAAATACTATCGGCGACCACATTAAGGTAATCAAGACCGTTATCCGCGACCAACCGATGCGCATACAATGTATGGCAGAGGATTTCCTTCGCTGTGAGAAACTGAAAGAGGAGTCAGAAAGCATTGCTTTGCTTGAAAGTGAGATTGAGCTGATAACAAAACAGGAATTGCCAACCGAACACCTCCGAACCGTGCGCAATCAGTTTGTTTTGATGTGCTGGACCGGTGCGCGCCATTCCGATCTTGAACAACTCAATTATAACTCTATTCATGTAACAGAGGATGGTGAGCGATATATCCAATATAAAGCAAAAAAGACCGACAAGATTTCAGTCGTGAGGATTTTGCCTGAAACGCAAGCGATTCTCGATCTATACGATGACGGAAGGGAAATGCCGCGTGTCATCAGCAATCAGAAGTTCAACGATGCGTTGAAAGAAATAATGAAGGCTGTATATGAGGCAAATCCTGAAAGTACGTTAGCCGGATATGTTACCAAGGCATACACCGCCGATGTAGGCAATGGCAGAGCCGGTCGCAAAACCGACATATACCAGCGATGGCAGATGGTGAGCTGCCACACCGGGCGCCGCTCATTCGCTACCAATATGCGACTACGAGGTAATGACCGAGATGTAATCTGTGCAGCCACAGGCCACACCACCGAAGCCTCACTCAGCCGCTACATAAAGGAAGACCGTCTTACTCGTGCATCACGCCTAAAGTAGAACTATGCAAAAGAAAAATTTTTCTTTTCACCAGCCCTGTCTATATATTGGTTTGGTTTACGTCGGGTATATATTACCCGGACTAAACCAAACTGACATAGTATATCACACCCATGATTTGTGCCTGATGTGGAATCCTATTTAATTAGACGTAATGTTTTGTGTAATTGGAAATAAAATGCTAACTTTGCGCTGCTGAGAAAGGACAATTAAACGTTTATTTTCCTTTTTACTCATGGTGATATGAAACAAACAATTATATCAAAGGTCAATCGCAGCAAGAAGGGCACCATCTTCTTGCCGGATAGCTTTTTGCCTATTGATACTCACTACGCCTCCAACATATTGTCGGAACTATGCAATGAAGGTAAGCTCGTCAGAGTTGCCACAGGGATATACGTTAAGCCCAAAGAATCACGATTTGGGCCCGTTATTCCGACAATAGGAGAAATAGCGCAGACCATAGCAAAACGTGATGATGCGCAACTGTTGCCAACCGGAGCGACTGCCGAGAATTACCTCGGTTTTTCAACACAGGTTCCAATGAATCCCGTGTATCTTACATCAGGGACTCCACGCAAAATAAAGATTGGCAAACGGACTCTGACGCTTAAACATAGTGTGCCATCGACATTTGCCTATAAGGGCAAGATTATGCCGATATTAGTGCTTGCGCTAAAGTCTATTAAGCAGTATAATATTGATGATAATACTCTTGACGTAGTTTATGGCGTATTGAAGGAAAACCCGGAGGAAGAGACATGGCAAGAGGATATAGCTCGTGCTCCGCGCTGGATTAGAAAAATTATTATCGAAACAAAGGATAAAATCAAACGAAATGAGCAGATGGATTGATGCTTCGGATGCTGACCGTCAACAGTCGGCATATATCATAGCAACGGAAAAGAACATCAGCGTGGGTGCGGTTGAAAAGGACTGGTGGGTTACTGCCATTTTGAAAGTTCTGTTCTCCCTTTCCCCGGCAAAGTATATGTTCTTCAAAGGTGGAACAAGTCTCAGCAAAGGCTGGAACCTGATTGACCGCTTTTCGGAAGACATCGACATAGCCCTCTATCGTGATTTCTATCTCAATGAACTTGGTAAGGAATGCGCAAAAGCAGCAACTAACAATCAGGTGAAGAATCTCCGCATTGTCAATCGTGATTATATCCTTGATGAGTTCGCAAAAGAATTGAAATCGAAACTTGTAGAATCCGGTTTAGGCGAATGCAAGGTAGTACCGATAACCACAAAGAAGGACGGTTCGCCAATCGACCACGACAGCGATCCGGTAATAATAGAGATTCACTATCCGGTCAAAGTTGACTCCGATGCGTATGTGCGTCCCGTAGTCAAGATTGAGATAAGCTGCCTCTCGATGAAAGAACCGTTTGAAGTCAAGCGCATATCATCACTCGTTGGCAATGCTTTTCCGGAGATTGACGATGAGACGTTTGCCGAAATACCGACCATAACACCGACACGCACATTCCTTGAAAAAGCATTCCTGCTCAATGAGGAATATCAGCGCCGCTCACCTCGCTCCGACCGCATGAGCCGCCATCTTTATGATTTGGAGCGACTGATGGACACCGCTTTTGCAGAAGCCGCGCTCTCCGACATGGAATTATATCAGGAAATCATCGCCCATCGCCAACGATTCTATCATGTCGGCGGTGTAAACTACGAGCTTAACCATCCGTCAACCATCGCATTCTGTCCGACAGGCGAACTGCGTGACAAAATGCGCATCGACTACGAAGCAATGAAAACATCCATGATTTATGGAGAGAAGTTGTCGTTTGATGCACTGATTGACCGGCTCGAACAATTGGAAAATCGTTTCCGCTCAATGCCCATGTAACATAGGAGGGCAACAACACTAACAACTTTCTTTTTTGCCCAGTCCTATATATTGGTTTAGTCGGGCATATATAAAGCCCGAACCAAACCAAACATTCTCTGAAATCCGATGCGGCACGATGAAAAGTACCGGCTCATTAACCAGGGCTTCGCAGGTAAGCATCGCATTGTGCCATTCTTCAACCGCTCAAACAATGAAGACCTTATCCTCGCCGTCCAGTCAGCCGGTGTGAGCCGCGGACGCAACGGCTTCCACAAAGACAAGTCCGGCGAGAAACTTGCCGAGTCCGAAGAAGACCTCCTCGAACACCGCACCGACGTCACCGATGCTTTCGATACCCTCTACATTGGCTATGAGAAATTCCCAAACCACGACTCATTTTCGCTGTCCGTGTCAGGCGTCTCGTGAAAAATTCGTAACTTTGCGTATCTCTTTCCAAAACAAAATTTACTTAGTCATATGAGTTTTCTTGAATGGGACTGCGAACAAGAGCAGAAAGATAAATATGCAGCGCATGTTAGAAAATGTGCAGAAGACATAAAGGCTTGCAATATTACCATTGCATGGTCTAAACTTAATAACCTTTGGTGCTTTCTTTCTGGTTGTGGCTACTCAGAAGCTACTATAAACACGCTAAAAGATTCCGCAGATTATTTTTGCAAACAATCAGACAAGGATAATCTTGTTTCATGTATTCTGGATTTTGCCGCAAGCATCACAATAATGGCATTACCTAAGAAACCGACAGTACCTCAAATCAGCATCAACAATGCTAATTCACAAACCACAAACATCAGAGTTATAGAGGAAGCCATTTCCAATGAATTAAGTTCAGCCCAAATTGATGAACTCAAATCTTTACTTATGAAGAATAAGAGAGGCGACGTAAAGGAATGGTTTAGCAATCTTGGGAATAATACACTCAGTGGAATACTGTCCACATTAATCACCAATATTCCTGATTTCTCAAATTTCCTTTGATAAAGACTCTCGGAGTCCTTACTGTGAGTCGTTCAAGCTCATCTGAGAAATTATCTTTGCGCCTGATACGCAAAGTATCACAAAGAATCGCTAACTTTGCAATCTAAACACGTCAAAATCTGAGAATGACCTAAACATTATCGCAAAGACATACGGCGCGAGCCGAAAACCTTTGGAAACTTTCGTATAGTCGTTACGGGCTTTGGTCGGCCTTCAGATGCTATACGGAAGTTTCCTTATTTACATTATGGATAACGTCCACAGTCAAACTGTATCTCTTATATGGAATATCGCTGACGATGTGTTGCGCGATGTTTTTGTTCGCGGCCAATACCGCGACGTCATTTTGCCCTTTGTCGTTCTGCGCCGTCTGGACGCTCTACTCGAACCTACGATGCCGCAGGTCGAGGAAGAACTCAAAGTGCAGAGAGAACTCAATTTGCCTGAATTGGACGAATACGCCATCAAGCAGATTACCGGTCTGGAGTATTACAATACGAGCCGTTGGACGTTATCTCGCCTCAAAGCATCCGCTCCCGGCGACAACGATTTGCTTCACGACAATTTTGTAGAATATCTTAATGGATTTAGCGAGAACGTACATGACGTTCTCATCCGATTTGAATTTTTCGCCAAAGCCAAAAAGCTCGCTGACCGCGACTGCCTTTTGGCTATGATTGAAAAAGTCACTGACCCGAACATCAATCTCACCGATAAACCGGCCAAAGACCACAACGGTCTGCCGCTCCCTGCCGTGAGCAACCACGACATGGGTACTATTTTCGAGGAACTTCTTCGTCGTTTCAATGAAGAAAACAACGAAGAAGCGGGCGAACACTTTACGCCGCGTGATGTGATACATCTGCTGTCGCAAATCGTGTTCGAGCCTGTCATTGACAATCTGCCGCCCCTTATTCAGATTTACGATCCGGCCTGTGGCAGCGGCGGTATGCTCACAGAGGCGAGCCAATACCTTATCGACCGTGGCATATCCCAAGATCGTATCGAGGTCGCCGGAACTGAGATAAGCCCTGAAACCTACGCTATCTGCAAGGCCGACCTGATTATTAAGCGCGTGAAGCCCGACGGCATCCATTACGGCAATACTCTTACAGATAATCATTTTGCCGACCGTTCATTCGGCTATATGATTACAAATCCTCCTTACGGTAAATCGTGGAAAGAGCATCGCAAAAAGATCTACCATGACAAGGAACTGCTCGACCCGCGTTTTCGTTTGCCATTACCGAATTTCAGCGGAGAGACTGAACAGCTCGACTGCTGCACACGCACCTCCGATGGGCAGCTCATGTTCATACTCGAAATGATTGACCGCATGAAGCCCCTCGATGTTCAGCCGCAGGGCACACGTATCGCGTCAATTCACAACGGCTCGGCTCTGTTCACCGGCGACGCCGGACAAGCTGAGAGCAACATCCGTCGCTATCTATTGGAGAACGATCTCGTAGAGGCCATTATCCAGCTACCCAACAATATCTTCTACAATACCGGCATTGCCACTTATTGTTGGATTATAACAAACCGCAAGGAGGAACGCCGTCAAGGACGGCTGCAACTCATTGATGCGTCGCAAGCTTTCGACAAGCTCCGCAAGAATCAAGGCAACCGCAACTGCACCATCGAGAACTTCCGTCGCGGTGTATACGATGTTTACCGCTTTTTCATTGAGTGCGAGGCAACAGACGATGCGCCCATCGCCTCGAAAATTTTCCCGGTCGATGAGTTCCGCTATCACTCAGTAACCATTGAACGACCGCTGCGCCTACGCGCTCAATTCAATGCCGAAGCTATCGACAATATGATTTTCGACCCTAAGCTCGATGAACTCTCGCGTTGGCTCTATGGCAAATACGGAGAGACTGTATTTTCCGGCCTTACAGATGAAGTGCAGGAGATACGCGAGTATATAGCCGACGAGGAAATCAAAATCACTGACAAGAATTTCAAAAAGCTCATTGACCCAGACGCTTGGCAGTCGCGCCGGGACCTGCAAAACATCGCCAACCGTCTTGTCCGCGAAGTCGGCACCGCCGAATATATGGATTACAACGAGTTTTTCTCACTCTGTGAAGCTGCCGCAAAGCGACTTAATATAAAAATCTCAAAAACTGACCTTGACAAAAAAATTTGTCGCTTAATGGCTGTGGCTGTCCCCGAAGCCAAGCCCGTTGTCGCTAAGCGCATCAAGCCGTCAGCCAAAGACATCACCACACTTACTGATATTTTCGGTGTTGACATTGCTCAGCTTGCTGACTACGGCATGTACCTCCACGGCAAGGAATATATCATCTACGAGTCTGATTCCAACCTGCGCGACTCCGAGAAGATACCTGTCGGCGAAGACATTCACGACTACTTCATGCGCGAGGTGAAGCCATACGCCGAAGACGCATGGATCAACCTCCCGGCTACTAAAATCGGCTGTGAGATTTCGTTCAACAAATATTTCTATGAGCCGAAGCCGTTACGCTCGCTCGAAGAAAACGAAGCCGACATTATCGCCCTCGACAAGGAGAGTCAGGGCTTAATTCGCTCACTCCTTAACCTTGCAGACTGATGGCAACCTACGAAAGCTATAAAGACAGCGGCGTAAAATGGCTCGGAGAGATACCGAGTCATTGGGAGATGAAGAAGCTCCGCGCGTTCTTTACTGAGGTTACAGAAGTGAACTCTGCAACTGAAATTCACAATCAATTACAGTTCAAATATGGAACTATCATTTCCAAACCCGATACCGAGATTGACAGCGATGTACTAAAAACCATCGCCAAATATACCATAGTCCGCCCCGGAGATATTATTATAAACGGCCTCAATCTAAATTACGACTTCATTTCATTCCGCGTAGGCAAGGTCAACGAATTAGGTGTTATCACTTCCGCATATATTTCTATGCGTCCTAATCCTGACCTTTCAGCAAAATTCTATGAATATCTGCTGAAAGCCATGGACGCAAAGAAAGTTTTCCACGGCTTCGGAACTGGCATTCGTGCCACTCTTTCGTTCAAAGAGTTAAAGCACAAGCCTATTCCATTGGTGCCTCTTGCCGAGCAGGAGGCGATTGTGGCATATTTGGATAAGGTTACGGCTGAGATTGATTGTGCAATCGAGGCGCAACAGAAGATGATTGAAGCACTCAACGAGCGCAAGCAAATCATCATCACTCGCGCGGTAACCCGTGGAATGGATCGATGGGAGACATATCCTTTGCGATTTGTTTTTGAACTTCGTGGCGGTTACACTCCTTCTAAAAACGACCAATCACTTTGGGAGAACGGCACGATTCCTTGGTATCGCATGGAAGATATTCGCAAAAGTGGTCGTTTCCTAAATGAGTCCATTCAAAAGGTGAATGCAAAAGCAGTAAAATCCAAAGGCACATTCAAGGCTGGATCATACATTATGGCTATATGCACAGCCTCGATTGGAGAGCACGCGATGCTAATTGCTGATTCGCTTGCGAATCAGCAATTTATGAACCTTAAGGTTCATAAATCGCTGATTTCTCGCTTCAACCCGCTTTTCCTTTTTTATTACTTCTTCGTTATCGGTCAATTTTGTAGGGATAATGCAAATTCTACCTGTTTCCAATATGTAGATATGGCTGCGTTGAAACGATATCCGATTCCAATACCTCGAAAGGAAGAACAGGATGAAATTGTAGAGTATATTGAAACAAATACATCTGCGCTAAACAATGCAATCAAGGCTGCCAACAAGCGGCTTGAACTGCTTCAGGAGCGCAAGCAAATCATTATCAATGAAGTGGTAACCGGCAAAAAGAAAGTTATATGACACAGAGCAATACACGCGAAGATGGTTTTGAACAACTGATAGAACGCGCCCTTGTCGGTTCTACCATAGAAGAACGTAAGGCCAATGGCATTGAGCTGACTGCCACCGCCGCCGACGCTCAAGCGCCCGGCGCAGATGCATTTTATTGGGGCTTGCCCTCCGACTTCCGCAAGCGAGAAGCCGTCGACGAGCGACGGCTTTGGTCGTTCCTCGAAAGCACCCAGGCCGACACTCTCGCTTTATGGCGAGGTCGCGGCAATGTTCGCGAAAATGTGATGAAAGAGATTAAGCGGACCATAGAGAGCGTCGGCGTTCTTGAAGTGTTGCGCAAAGGAGTTGAAGTTGATAACTTGCAGGATGATAACAAACTCAAACTATTCTTTCCCCGTCCAAGCGCAAGCGACAGCGACGAGAGTCACCGCCGATATGCGCTCAACCAGTTCTCGGTGACTCGCCAAGCAGTATATTCGTTGACTAATCCGCTCAATGAAATAGACATGGTAATTTTCGTCAATGGCTTGCCGATTTTCACCTTTGAGCTGAAAAACATTTGGACAGGGCAAAATGCCGAATACCACGCCATAAAGCAATATCGCGAAACCCGCGACTCTCGCGACCCATTGCTTATGTTCGGTCGATGCCTCGCGCACTTCGCTCTCGACAAAGACAACGTTTTCTTCTGCACCCGTCTACAAGGCAAGGACAGCTACTTTATGCCGTTCAATCAAGGATTGCCTGATGGCAAAGGCAAGGGCAACCCGGTTAACCCCAACGGTCACAAAACATCATATATGTGGGAGCGCATACTTCGCAAGGATGTTATCGCTGATATTATCTCGAACTATGCTCTGTTCGATTACGGCGAAGCCAAGACCGGCAAGAAAGTTCCCCACATACTCCGCAACGCCAAAAAGCTCTTTTTCCCTCGCTATCACCAACTAGACGTGGTGAACCGCTTGCTTGACGAAGTTGGCACTAAGGGCGTTGGCGGTCGTTACCTTATTCAGCACTCAGCAGGGTCGGGCAAATCCAACTCCATAACTTGGCTCGCCTTTAAGTTGATAAAGGCCACGCCGCAGACAATGGACGCTGTTCGCGCCATTGCTCTCAATGAGCAGATTTTCCAGTCGGTTATCATCGTAACCGACCGCCGCTTGCTCGATAAGCAGTTGACAGATAACGTTAAAGCCTTTGCCAACAGCAAGGGCATCGTGGCTCATGCCGACACATCGCTACAACTCCGTCAGGCTATCGAAAACAACAAGCGCATCATCCTCACCACAATTCAAAAGTTCCCTTACATTGTGGGCGACATAGCGGATATGCGTCATCTTAACTTTGCCGTTATCATCGACGAGGCACACAGCAGCCAAAGCGGTATAGCCGCCGACAAACTCAATACCGCCCTTTATCGTGATCCCGACCAAAACGGCGCGGACATCGACGAACTTATCGACAAGCTCATACAAGACCGTAAGTTGAGCGAGAACGCATCATATTTCGCTTTCACCGCTACACCAAAGCGGGAGACGCTTGAACGTTTCGGCATCGAATATGAAGACGGCTCTTTCCACCCGTTCCACCTCTATTCGATGAAACAAGCCATCGAAGAGGGCTTTATCCATGATGTTCTCTCCAACTATACCACATACCACAGCTTCTACGAAGTAACCAAGCGAAGCGAGGCCAATCCTGAATATGACGAGGGACGAGCGCAAAAACTTCTTCGCAAGATGGTGGAGCGTGAACCACACACTATCGCCGCCAAAGCCGAGGTTATGCTTAGTCACTTTGATGCGAAAGTATTTCGCTCCCGTAAACTCCGTGGAAAGGCGAAAGCTATGGTAGTAACTAAGGACATCGAATGTGCAATCCGTTACTACCATGCCCTGCGAAAACTCGCCGAGCAGCGCAATTTGCCTTACAACATTCTTATTGCCTTCTCCGGCACAAAGGAGGTTGACGGAGTAGAATATACAGAAGCGCAACTTAACGGCTTCCCCGACTCTGACACCGCCAAGGAGTTTGACAAGGACGAGAACCGAATACTCGTTGTCGCAAATAAGTATCTGACAGGCTTCGACCAGGAGAAGCTCGCAGTCATGTATATAGACAAACCGCTTGCCGGAGTGCTCGCGGTGCAGACACTTTCGCGCCTCAACCGCATCGCACCCGACCTGCACAAGCGAGACGAAGACATCTTCGTCCTCGACTTCTTTAATTCAATCGAGGATATGCAGAAATCATTCAACGATTTTTACACCGTCACTTCGCTTGAACAAGCAACCGACCCCAATGTGTTGAGTGAGCTGCGACGTACACTTCTTGACCTTGAAGTGTTCACTGAGGACGAGGTGGAGCAATTCAACGAATTGTTCCATCGCGGCGCCGAACAGGAAGACCTCGCGCCAATACTCGACCGTGCACAGGCTCGCTTCGATAATGAAATCGAATGGCACGAAAACGGCAAGGCTGACTTCAAGATGAAGTGTAAACAATTCGTGAAAGTCTATTCACGAATTGCCGCAATTATGGTTTTCGATGCTCCGGCATGGGAGAAGTTGTATTGGTATCTGCGCTTGCTGATACCTCAGCTTAAAGTGCCGCAGAACGGAGGGATTGACATCTCCAATCTGCTCGATAATTCTGCACTCAATACCTATGCACTTAGCCGCACCGCGCTTAACGTCCATATCGACTTGGATGATGAAGAAACAGTGCTTGACCCACTCGCCGCTAAAATGGTTAATGCCGGTCCAACGGAGGAAACCCGTACAGCGTTCGACATCATTCTCGAACACTTCAACGAGCGCCATATGGGAGGTTGGGATGCCACCCCTGTCGAGCAGCGCACAAAGATTGTCCGCATCGCGGACATCATGGCCCATGATGCCCAATACCTCTCGCAAGTTGTCGGCAACCCCGACACCGAAGCCGCCGACCGCCGCTTCGAGGAAATTCTTAACAGGATTATGACTCAGCAGCGTAGTGCCGACCTCACACTCTACCGCGAATATCGCGATGCAGGTTTCCGCCGAGACTTCATCAACCTTGTGCGTACGGCGATCGAAAACGCCGACCACCTTAGTTCGCTGCATTACCCAATCAGTACAGAACCTCCTGTATCTTATGCAGCTGAACCATAAATTTATGATTTTGAAATTTGTACTATATACTTAACATTATAGAGCCACCATATAAAAATGAAATTTCATTGGACATCCAGCAAAAAGCGTTGGAAAGACAGTATTACAATTAGCTTGGCAACCTTAACCGCAATCCAGACGATTGCTGAGGTCTCTGGGTTAATTGAGATGGAACCATTCGCATCTTTTTCCTGGTGGTCTAAACTTTTATGGATTCTTTCATTCTTCGTTGTCTTAACTTTAGTTGTTTTTATGGCTAAACTGATGATATCACGCAAAGGCATAAAACTGACCGTTGGCGATAATGAAGTTAAAATTAAACAAGCGGATATTTTTAAGCAACCAGGATTACGCCTTATCCCATTTAATGAGTATTTTGATACTCAAGTCGATGATATAATCATCGCACATAATACCCTTAATGGCGTATTTATTGATGAGCACATTGAAGATGTCAGCTCTTTACAAAATACAATTACTAGTGCTCCAGAAGTAAAGGGAATGAATCCAAGACTCATCAATGGGAAAGATAGGTATCCTTTAGGAAGAATTATTAAGCATGAGGATTATTTGTTGTTGGCATTCACTCATTTTGATGAGAATCATTCGGCTTACTTATCACATACAGATTATGAGAAATGCCTCATTAAGATGTGGCAGGAGATTGATAGAGTCTATGCAAATAACCCCGTCTTTATACCATTGCTTGGGTCAGGCATTACTCGTTTTACAGACACCCCACACAAGGATAAATTGTCTCTCGCAAAATGTTTGCTATGCACGTTGAAAATGAGTGGCGTACATATCAAACAACCTATAACTATTTGTCTTACCGAAGATACAATAAACGAGATGAATATATATGAACTAAAATAAAATAGCATGGCGTATCGAACAAGAACATATCTCGCCGGAGACTGGACCGGCGACAAGGATGCAATAGACCAGTTGCGAAAATGGAATGACAGCAAGTATTGGGGACTCCATTTTACTGACGCGCACGATTTACATCAATCATACGATGGGAGTAAGAATTGCTCCATTAAAAAAAGTCTTTGTCTGAGAATGGACGCATCTAAAACGTTCGTTTTAGTCGTTGGTTCAAAGACTAAATCCCTAACGGCAGGTAGTTGTCAACATTGTAGTTCATATTCTGCGTATTGGGGTTCTTGCAACTCCGGTAATAGCATAAGCCTCAAGAGTTACATCGAATACGAGTGTGACAAAGCCGTTCGCGATGGCTTAAACATAGTCGTACTATATAACAGTACATCCGTTAATCGGAATCTCTGTCCTGATTCTGTCCGTTGGACTGGTATTCACGCTCCAATGCAGGTCTGGGAGAATGGAACATTATACTGGGATTACAAAAGCGTAAAAAAGGCTTTTGATGAAGCTAATAAATAGGAGCGCTTAAATGATTAAATATGCTATCAAAAATGCTTTTGCAAATAAGTATCTTGCGGAAGCCAACGATGATGACAGGAGATTCGCTCCTAATCGTAAGTATGTTTTCCGTGTTTGTAATGCGGTTTATGAGATGGCATTGTTCGACACAAAAGAAGAAGCAACAAAGGCTTACGAACAGTCTTTCTCCAACCAGTATAATGAAACTGGTATCATTGTGGAAATGATACTACATGAACCGTCTTGACGGAGTTGCAGCACCGACGCCGGGCTATTGCGGCAAGCCGTCAAGTCTAAAGTATTGAACCATCCGGGATATCTATCCCTAACTCATACGCGAGCTTCGGCACCACCTTGTGGATCCGAGGCTCGCTTCCTTTTTATAGGCGTCATTCCGCGATGGCTTTTTGGCTTCGCCCAAGTTCGGCTGCGCTCGGAATAGCCGGAGTAAACTCCGCTCTGCTCTCGCTGGTCCGAACTTTCGCATTACATTATAAGGACTTCGACCGTTCATTATACCCTTTGAGGGAGGGTTTTACCAAGTTGTACCCCGACCCATTGTTCCGTTGACTCGACTTGTGGCGATTTGCCTCATGCCGGGTTTATTTTCAGAGGTATTCGGCGATTGTAAGGCAATTCTTTTATGTTCTTCCACGTCCGGACTTCACATTAAAGTGAGATGCTTTTGCCGTCAGTGATTACTTCACGGAGCAGATGTGTATTTGAGCTTGCAGTTGACGTTCTCCGTCAAATATGCCTTGCAGGTTACGTGGATCATAATTTTGTCGAGACGTTTAGTTAGGAACTTTACTTGTAAATACGCACGGAACGCATCTGATATTTCACTTAGTAAAGTTAAGTCGTGCTGGTCTATCGCAAAACGAGGCCCTCCGGGACGTTCTGTAAAATTTTTTATAAATCTCCACCTTACAAGTAGTATTTAACGCCGTGGGCTTAAAATATATCTTGAAGTTTTTGCGCTTGCGGCCTTTCCACTTCCTTCCTTTTTTGCACATAAAAATCAAACGCGCCCCAGCGCACAGAAAAACCTTCTAAAACTTCAAAATCATGCCCCTTCACCTTTCCGACGGTTTACACCGCCATCGGTGAAGATATATAGGAAAATTTAGCGGAATTTTTTGAGATGACAATCGAATATGCTGAGGAACATATAAGATACAACTAAATCCGTTCACCACTGAGGTTATTGAGGATATTAGATGAAAAACGCCGCCGAGGTCTGCTTCCCTCAGCGGCGTTGGGTTATCAGAGTTTGGGCCCTTGTCGGCGGCGTTTGGCTTTTTGCTCTTCACGATAGCGATGAAGGGCCTCTTCAAAGGTAAGTCCGGGATGGCGGCTCAGCCACAGTTTGAAATCATCGGGTAAAGCGCCTCCATTTGCAAAACCTTCTTGCATCTGCGAGGTTCCTGAGGATGGAACTTGGGATAACCGAGTGCCATAGTTTTGCGACCGGGATGCGGCTTGTCCGGGTGAATCCGGATTAGATGAATAGACTCCCGGAGTCATGCGATGTGGGTTGAATTTTATCCACACAGTAGGCAGAGCTCCCTGGCATCCGTCAACTCGGATAGCTTTCCCCGCAACGTAATCATTAATCTGTTGAGCTGACAACCGCACACCTTTGTATGATGCGATAGGCACGATGGAGCCATCTGCATACATCCATTGAGACTGAGGATGTAACGGTTTGTTGTTGGCAAGATGCTTGGATATATTGCCCAGACTGAATCGCCGGTCAATCTTTGATGCGGCGAAACGTTTGCCTTTTCGGGTGTACCACAGACCCTGCAATTCGCTGGTGCCGCGCTTATATTTGTATTCTATGCCGATACCAACCGACTTTAATCTGGCCTCGAATTGTTCGAAAGAATGGACGGATTTATCATTCCATACCTTGTCAATGGCGTTGAAAATCTCATATCGTATCTTTTCCGTGCCACGCAGTTTATTGACATTGGTCTGTCGCTTGCCCTCGGAAATATGCAACCCATATTCCTTTGTCAAGTCAAGACAGACAGCCCTGTTTCGGTTGAAATCATTTTTATCTGAAATGGTTTCGGCATGGTTGTCTATTCGACTGAACACGATATGACAGTGTGGATAATCCTTGTCGAGATGACGGACAACGATGTATGGAGTATCGACTATACCCATTTTATCCATATATTTTTGCGCAATCTCGACCATTGTCACGTCATCAACCTTATCCTTGTCGTTGGCGTGGAAGTTCAGAGAAATATGCCCGACCGGATTTTTCAGCTCCGGATTCAAGGCGAGATTATCCTCAAAAGAAGCGATAATTCCACTCCGTCCCTCGATAGTAGATACATCCTTATAGTCGATAAGGCGCCATTCTTTGCACGGCGAACCGTCGGGATTATCCTTCTTTCGGCGGGTGACGTAATCGACGCAACCGCCAAAACTGCCGCCTTTTGTTATCTTGCCCATCATACGCTATCGGGTGTATTACGATAGATTTTTATCAGTGAAAGAACAAAATCCTTGCACTGAATTATCTCTCTGTATGTGCGGACAATCTGTTCCTCCGAGGCACCACCTTTTAGAATGGCACCAACAAATTTAGCCGTGCGGTTGAGATTTTCGGCGATTCCCTGAAGGTCGCGGATTGCCTTGACATCTCTTGGCGTGAGCCTTTCCACGACTTTGCAATGCAGTGCTGACTGCCGGATATATTCCGAGCGGTTGAGCCCTGCCGTGAGAGCTTTGTCCATCATTACCTGATACTGGTCTATGTCGAATTTCACCGGCACCATGATGGACTTTCTTTCATCCGCCGGGAGCTTTGGTCGTCCTTTAGAGGGACGTAAATTGGATTTCTTCATTGGAAATTCAGTTTGAGGTTTGTGACCATCGGGAGCGGAGGGGAGCGAGTCGTTTGAGGATTACTTGTAATACGAAAACATAAACTCGCTCCCTCCGATTCCGAACCCCTGCGATAGTTTCGTGGTGCGCGAAACTACGAGGACTATTTAGCGGTCAAAATGTAGTTGCAATCACGCACTCAGAGCTTGCGCCAGATTTCGATGTCCGGGGAGTAGGCTCGCAGATGGTCGGCGAGGACGGCGTTGATGTAGCTGGCGACTGTGGTGCCACGCTCGCCAAGGATGCGGGCGATGCGTTCAAGCTGCTCCCAGATGTTGTCCTCGATGTTGACCGGGTGACGATTCACCACCTTTGCCGGTGTTAGGAACGTCGCCTTGAACTCGGCGAAATCAGATTTGCGCTGCTGCTTACCGATACGCTGTTGCTTCGGTGGCTCGGTTATGGCTGTTGCCCCGGTTGAAATCTGTTCGGAGCCAAACAGATTTTCATTGGCAACGGCGTTGGCTGTGGTGGTGCTGTTAACAGCGTTGTCGCTGTTGACTGCGGGATTGGGGTTGGTGGGATTATCTGATTTCATAATAAAATCGGAATTAAGGGTTGATACTTTGGTCTCGGGTGCATCGGTCAACTTGGTTGACTTGGATGCGGTGGATTTATTTGTTTTCATTGGAAATTTTGTTTTTGATGAAACTTCGATTTGTAAGATACTCGTTGAGGTCGTTGAACTCGGAGTAGAGTGTTGAGCGGTCAATCACGATTGAGCCATATATGGCTGTCAACTCGGATAATGCGTTTCGTCCGGCATTGTCGTTGTCAAGATAGCAGTTGATTGTTCTGTAGCCTCTGAGAAAAGGCACAGTCTTGTTGACATTGACAACCGAGTTGAGTATGATTGCGTCGGCTCCGCTGATGATGTCGAGAGTGAGGGCAGAGAGGTAATCCATAAAACCCTCGAACACGGCACACTCTGTTGACGGGCCATCTCTTGCCCACGGCAAATATGAGATGTCCTTGCGTCCCCGGCAACCTTTGAAATATCGGTTGCGCAGTTCCCAGCCTCCGCTGACATTCTCAAATGCAACGGCAAAATAAAACTTGCCGTTGACGCTGTAATGAGCCTCCTTGCAGTTCGCCGTGGCGATGTGTGCCGGGATACCACGCTCTTGGAGGTATGCGACAAGTGCGCGGTGATCCAGTGGCACGACCTCAAACTGTTCCATACTCGGTGCAGAGTGTCGCGGAGCAAAAGAGGAAGCGACTGTCGGCACCGATAGCACCGGGTAGCTGTCAGCGATGCAACGCATGAGATAACGCAGGTCTGTTGACTGGTACAACTCGGCTGCCAAGTCGATGATGTTGCCGCCTCTGCCAAGTCCGAAATCAAACCAGCAGTTGAGCGCGGTTTCGACCTTGAATGACGGCGTATGCTCCTGTCGCAACGGCGACTTATACCAGAGCCTTGTTCCTTTCCTCGCCGCCGGCTCATGTCCGAGCCGAGACAAGAAGGAGGCTAAAGGGATTGATTTAATCTCTTTGATCATGGGTTCTAAAATGTTAGAGTGAATTGGTCTTTGGTTTAGCGCCTATTATATATGCCCTTTTCTAAACCAGACCAAAATTGTGGTTTTCTTTCTCCGCTTTGCTACGAAAGCGCTTCGCGGTTATCAATAGTAGAAATCCGGATTGTAGATATACTCTCGGTTCTCGTAGCGAATCATGCCCTTGTTGTCAAGAAAGGTCTTTAAGCCCTTGACCTTGTTGTTGGAATACGAGTGTCCACAGGCGGCATATCCGGCCTTCAATGCCGCCTCGAAATTGCGACAGCCTTTTATCGGCCCGTTGGCGAACACAACACCTAATGCCTCGCGGTGTTGTTCCTCGGTAAGTTCCTTGTATGGATACGGATCTTTGGCTTTCTTGCCCGGCTCGGTGAACACATATCCGTTGGCAATCTCCGGCAGACCGTAGTCATTTACTCTGAACGCAAATGGGTCAAACTCGGCGGCACGTATCATGGCGGCGCATACCTCAGAAACGGTATCATCAGTTTTACTGCGACTTATCTGGAGTACAGTCTCCGCCTTGTTGTTCAGCTCGGTGCCGACATGACCACGTGCATTGTCATCGCTCTTGTTTAGGTGCAGAACGGTGTGGATATGTATCTGGAACTTGTCTGTCCATTCCATTAGCTTGCCTATAAGGTCGGTGGATTCCTTGGCGCAGTTGATGTCATACATCAGGTCGCGCACACCGTCTATCACTACCAATCCTACGCCGGGAGTATTGATTATAGCCTGCTCGATGACTTCAAGGCGCAATGAGGGTGTTAGCTGGCGCAATGCCGCGAATTTCAGATGCTCCGGGTGGGTGTCGGTCGGCAACTTTGCCAGTCGCAACGCTCGCTCCATGACCTTCTGACAGTGATACGGACTTTGCTCGGTGTCGAAGTAGAGGATTGTGCGCTTGTCATCGGGGAATTCGGCGGTATAGCCCAATACTTTACCATTGACGAGCGATGCCCCGACAATGGCGGCGACATTGAAGGTCTTTTTGCTCTTGGCTTTGCCTGTCGATGCCGAGAAGTTGCCGAGAGTACCGATAACGCTACCATTGGCATACAGCACCTCCGGCGCAGTCTGAATCTCATCGGTGATTCGCAACTGCTTTTCCTCCCAAAGTCGGAGGATGTCCTCTTTCACTTCTTGCATCGGCGACCTCCCTTCTTTGATGACTGGATAAGATCGAGCGCAAGTTGTGCGTCGATAACGATTTTTCTACCCGTTTGAGTAATGGCATCTTTGATTACGCCACTGTTCTTGATGCGATGTGCGGTTGCTTTGCTGCACTGGAGAAGTTCGCAGAGACCTTCAATTCCATAGACGAGCCATCGCTTTGCTGTGATAGCTGCACCGTCTGGTTCAATGTTATCCTTGACATTACGGGAATCAAGTAATTCTAAAAGTTGTTCTCCGGTATACTGCCAGAGAGGAAGTTTGAGTAACTGGTCTTTTGTCATACGCAGTGTGGGTTTGAATTATACTTCCGCCCTCTGAGAGAGCGTATCCGAGTATCTCCCGGACACTGCAAAATTACAACCGGTTATGGGTGGGGTGTATGTGGTTTCATCTTATCCACTTAATAGAACTACCCATCAGAGTATCAGGCTCTGACGGGTAGTATCATAAGGTTTCAAAAGTGGAAATTTGAGTGGTGAAAGTGGTGCGCGAGTGGTATCTTTAAGTCGCACAAACTCTCATGCTCGTTTTTTATGGTTTTTGAAGATTCTGTCAATCTCATCAGCATATTCTCTACTTGATGCACTGGCATCATCTCCGCGTGGATGACAATACTTCTTTTCATAGTAGCTCCACTGAATATCAAGATGAGCGAGAATATCCTCGCGCCACGCTGCTTTATGCTTGGCCGGAACAATCTCGTATAATTTTGATATAAGATAGCACGCCTTGATTTTCTGTTTTGGTCGTATCTTTATAGGTTCATGCTTACCATGGAGATTGAGCGATGAATGAAACTGAGTTTCGGTGCTATCGAAAACATCAGAGCAGATTTTATATAATTCCGACACAAGAATCATCGGGAACAGTTCCCCTTCCCATTGGCGGCAAGATTTAGTATTAGTCTGTTTCTGTTTTACAGGTTGTTCAGGTGCCGGATAACTACCATTACGAACCTGCATCTTTTGTATAAAGGTTTCTCTGCATTTCGGATGTAACTGAATTTCACATGGCGGAAAATATCGCTCCACCATGATAAAAATTTTGCGACAGACATTTCGCAGGTCATGGTACACATCGAATGATGGTTTCAACAGAAATTCATCATATTCAACGCTTTCCTGCAATTTCTTAAGAAACTCCCGTTTCTTTTCAAGCCATCCTTCACGGGTCTCGGCCATATGGAATAACTCGATTTCCTGTTTGTACTTATCTATCGTCCAATCATCAGGCACCGGGATTTTATGGCAAGCCTTTAGCGCATACTCATAATGAGCGGCTATCATATAGAACATCTCCACTTCTTTAAGAAAGTGGTTGCTTTCGTAGCCGTCTATCATGTCTGCCTTGGATTTATTTTTACGTTCTTTGTCCAATTTATAGAATACAATCTGGAATGTATCTATTCTTGTCGCAATCTCAGCACAGTAATTTCTGGTCTGGTTAGCTTGCATCTTTCCGATTTCTCCGGAAGCATGGGATTCGATGATAGCGTTTTCGATGTCGATAGAACAAAGTTTACTGGTGGCCTCGGCAATTCGTTTGTATAAAATTGTATCCTGTTTGGCTACCAGAGGCACTTTTATAAGCTGCCTGAGGTCTTCCAAAATCGGCACAACATCTCGTAATGTCGTAGTGGTTGGCATTTGCGGGTGTTACGTTAAGTGTTATTAATGATGAGAGCCAATCAAACTCAAACATCCTTGTTGAATCTTTGTTAAATCTTAGCACTCGATAACATAAACACGCGATACCCAATGATAGTTCGCATATCTATTTTAGATACGATTATCAACCTTTATAAACCACGCATTCCGGGGCAATTGTATCAAATTTGTATCAAAATTACAATTTTTAACATTTTACGGCGGGATAAAAATAAAGAAAGAGCTAAATCTCAGCGACTTAGCTCTTTCTTTAAGTTGCCTTGGAAGGATTCATAATTATGAATGACGGCGAATGAATGTGAATTAAATTAGTAGTGTCTATCAGCTAATTAGAGCAATTATGAATGTTAATAAATTCATAGTCATTTATCTCAACGCACTTTTGGTTGTGCAAAAACGTTATACTTGCACAACGGTATTTTGAAATGCACAACCACCTATGGAAAGAATAACTATCTACCTCCGCACGACCAAGGCGAGCGGTAAAATAAGACTTCGTTTCCGGCTTACGGAGGGTCGAGAAGTCCAGCTCTTTCATAAGAGCAATATCGAAGCAGATTTGGCGGACTTGAAAAAGTTTGATATGGATGGCTCGCTGAAACCGCGCGTCAGCCTTTACAACGAGGACTTGCGTCTTGCGATTACACGCGAGATTGATGCGATGCACGAAGCGTATAAACAACTGAAAGAGGAATGTCCCGAATTTGATGCTACCGACTTTGAGGCGAGAATTGATATGGTTCTCAATCCGGAGAAATACAATATAGCCAAAACTGAGGAAACCGAAACACTGCTGGCGCGTTTCGACCGCTACATTGACGGTTTGAAAACATACGGCACCGTCAGTGAGGGCAGAGCCAAGATTTACAAGATAGTATGGGATAAGCTTTCACGTTATCTTATAATCTTCAAGAAATTACGCTATACTCCGGAACAATTCACTCCGGAAGATATATTGGCATTTCGGGAGTTCGTAATCAACGAATACAAGTATGTCGATAAGCACAAGGCGATATATGGCAGCCTGCAAAAAATCTCCATACCGACAAAGCAAGCGAGTATCAACACGGCATCGGCGAAACTCCGGGCGTTACAGGCTTTTTTCAATGAGCTGGAGGAGAATGACGAGATTTTGAAATCTCCGTTTCGACGCCTCACCAAGAAAAGAAGAAACGAGGCACTGAGAGAGCAATATGATGACCCCTTCTTTCTCCGTTATGAGGAAGTTCAGCAGATAATGGTTGCTGATGTACCAAACACCCTGAAGGAAACCAAAGATGCTTTTCTTCTTCAGTGCGCTCTTGGTTGTCGTATCGGAGACTTTATGAAGTTATCGATGTCGAATGTTGCAGTTACTGATGACGGCATTCCTTATGTTCAATATCTACCCAAGAAAACCATGAAGACGCAGAATGACCGCCGAGAAAAGAAAACGCCATTGATGCTGTTTGCGTTGGACATCGTCAAACGCTCCGGTTTCAAATTTGGGGTCCTCAAATATGCCTCCGGCAAAAGCGGTTACAACGCCAAGATTAAGAAGCTCCTTGAGCATTGTAAGATTGACCGTCTGGTTAACCAGTATGATGAGGCGACAGGCGCGATGAACCGTGTGCCACTGCATTCAGTAGGCAGTAGCAAGCTCTGCCGCAAGACCCATATAGACATCGCCAACAAAGCGCAGGTAAACATGTATGCCACGGGGCTGCATGAGGTAGGAAGCAGCGCAGTTGAGCACTATTCCATGCTCGAAATCCGTGACTTGTTCATGCTCCTCTGCGCCGCCTTCAATCAGCCCCGATACCGGGTTGATAAGCAACTGAATGTATTACCGGAAGAACTGCCGGAAGAAAACATCTTGGGATAGAGATAAATCAACCTATAAGTTGCATTTTTCAGATTATCTTCGTAACTTTGCACTTGGATAAATGTTTATATAGTATGAAGTTTGTACGGATAATCGACGGATTCGACCATCTTTGGGCTGTAAAAGCTCAGGATAAGGAAGCGGATGAACTCACCCTGTTGTTCCGGAACTGGACCAATGGCGAGTATCTTCTTGATTTCTTTATGGAAAATATGGAAGACCTCAAAAGTTTCTTCCATATTGAACGACTCGATGAAGCCGTCAATGATACTTTTGAGGACGCCGAGGCGTTGCAGGAACTTGTTCTTGAAGTCCCCTATACGGAACATCTTGACGAACTTTTCAAGCCTCTTGACATCACCGACACACGCGCACGTGAGTTAAGCCGTGAGAAAGCCCGCAACTGGAACCGTGACCGACATGCAAGTTGGCTCCGCATCTACGCCATAAGGCTTGAACCTAATGTCTACATTGTAACCGGTGGAGCCATCAAGCTAACCAGAACGATGCAGGAACGCGAGCATACGGCGCTCGAATTGCAGAAGCTCAATCGCTGCAAGGCGTTCCTTAAAGCCAACGGCGTATTTGATCAGGACAGTTTTGTTGAACTTACTAATGAATAATATTATGGCAAGCAAGGCAATTAAATTTTTGGAGGAACATCAGAGTGAGACCCCTTCGCGGTTTGCGGAAGAAGCCGCATGGCGCAAGGAAAATGCAGGTTGGCTCCGCTGGTCGCGTCAGCTTGCCGTAACACTTATAGGCTACATGCAGGACAACGGCCTCAAGAGAGCCGACCTCGCCGCTCGCCTCGGCGTTAGCCCGCAATACGTGAGCAAACTCCTTTCAGGCACCGAAAACCTAAGTTTCAAGAGCGTAGCCAATATCGAGGACAAGCTCGGCATTTCCTGTTTTGCCCCGGCATAATCATTTGTGATATGTCCTCACAGTTCAACGCATTTGGAAAAAGAATGAGCTTGTGTAAAGCTTATACGGTACTGATAGCGATATTTATATCGTTAGTTGCCTGTAACAGAAGTAATCAGGTTTCGGAATATTACAGTAAAATTCAAAAGGCAGAAAATTTAATATCACAAGACAAGAATGATGAAGCTCTTTCACTGCTTTTTGAACTTGAAAACAATCTTGACGAAACGATTCCCGACACTTTGAAATATAAAGTGTTGTCACGAATCGGGAGCATTTATTATTCTGACTTCAAAAAGGATAAGGCTGATGACTATTTTAACAAGGCATTAGCTGTTGCACGTAAATGTGGTAAGGATTATGAAAGCATGGCTCTATGGAACAGATGCCTGACCATATCCGATAACGATTCTATTTTGATATATCTTAAAGATTGCCAGAATATCAGCCATGCCTCCGGGTCGAGATATACCGAAGCTATGTCAGGAATTAATCTTGCGAGTGCATACATCCAAACCCAAAATTTGGATAAGGCCCGTGAGATACTTGACACGATGGAGTCTGTGGTTGGTAATGACAGTGTGCTTATAAATGAACTGGCAAATGTCAGATTGAATTATCTTATCAGCAGTAAGAGTTTTGACAAAGCTAAAGAAACGCTTGACGCACAGAATGTAGGAGATTTGAATTTATATGGCAGACTATCCCGATATCAGAATTTGTACGCCATTGAAATTGGGAAAGGAAGGTATGAGTCTGCCCTTGAATATCGCGATTCAATCGATGGGATAAAAAATAATATAGACTCGATAAGTTTTGATGAAAAATTGTCAAAGACGGAATCGGAGTTTGCAACAAGACTCTATAAAGAGAAGACAAGCAGAGAGATTACGGCCATCATTGCTTTGTGTATCATTATTATCCTATTAGTTTTTCTTTTTGCAGGTGTCAAACGCAGACTTATGATGAAGAACAGCTTGAACTGAATGAGCAGATATTAAAACTGAATCTCAAAATAGCTCAACTTACTGAATCACATGATGAGAGTGATACCGTCGGCCAAAACTATAATACAGATATTCAACCCGAAGTGATTGAAAAACTGAGACTGAATAAAGAACTGTTTATGTGTCAGCCGGTATATAGCCGGTTGAAGCAACTGAACCTAAAGCGAGATTCAGAGACGATTGACAAGAAAGCGGCAAGAGAAATTCTGGATGGAGTAATCGGGCAATTTGCTGATGTATGCACTAACCTGAGACAGCTTTATGACGGCATGACCTATGACGATGTGTTGTATTGTGCGGCAATCTATGTCGGGTTCTCGAAAGAATTGGCATCCGTGGCTTTCGGATCCAGCGAGGATGCGCTCCGCCGACGTAAGAGCCGAATCAAGCAAAAGCTTCCAACGGCTGTTTTTGAGGCCGTTTTTGGGACAAAAGCGTGACATACAGCCTGTGTCACATTATTGTCCGACTTGATATATAGACGGTTATGACTGGCTGCTTTAACTTTGCAGCAGAAACTAAAAACCGTTTATATATGGAAAGAATCATCCTTATCATCACTCTCCTGATTGCTGTATCCACTGGCATACAAGCACAGGATTCTCTCGATTCCCTTATGAATAGAAATCTCGATGAAGTAGTCGTGACGGCACAAAGAAAGTACACCAAACCGACAGACCGTGGGTTGAAAGTGTCAATGTCCGGCAATCCTTTGTCAAAGATCGGCAGTGCCACAGACGCAATTATGCAGATGCCGCTTATCGACGGTTCTGCAGGTTCCATCTCTGTTCTCGGCAAAGGGACTCCAGTGATATACATCAATGGCCGAAAAATGATGAACTCATCCGAGCTTAGCAACTTGAAGTCTTCTGATATCGCTTCCGTGGAAATTGTCACGAATCCTTCTGCCGAATATGGTTCTGATGTGTCAGCCGTAATCCTCATTAAGACAAAGCAACCGCTCGCCGGATTATATATCTCAGGTAAAGGGAGGATTCAGGCATCAGAAGAATGGTCGGAATCAGCAGGGGCCAGTCTGCAATATCACAATGAGAATGGACTGACTGTCTTTGGAGATATTTCCTATGCTTGGGATGGCTTTAAGCAAAAGCGTCATTATGCTGAATTATTCGGCGAAGTTTCAAACGTAGATAAATTCTTTACTACTCTCTCGAATGAGGCTGCAAAAAAACGCAGTCAGTCGCTGACGGTTGATGGTGGCTTAAACTATGACTTCGGCAAAAACTCCGTAGGACTGAAGTATATCTTCTGCCGCACACCCAAAAGCAGGTTTACAAGTAAGGGTTATACCTCAACCGATGCGTTGCCTATAAGCGACATTACATTGGCGACCTCGCTCAATGCTCAGTCTTTCGACCATTATATCAATGCTTTCGGAGATTTCAAACTGCCGTTAAGTATCGGCCTGCGCATGGATTTGGATTTTATGTCCGGAAATAACGTATCCTGTTGGGATGCAAGAGAAAATGAAACCGAAAGGAATATAACGAATCATAATAGGTCGCGACATGATTATTTTGGTGCCAAGCTAAGGATTAACAGGAGCTTCGGCAATATCAGGGTAGAAGCGGGAGCGGAATATGCCCATACAAAAAACGACCAATATTTTACCAGTCAAGGGTTATCGGATATGTTCCTGACATCGGCATCGGATATAGTACGTCAGAATCTGCAAGCCTATTATGTGTCATTTGATTATGATATCAGTCCAAAATGGAACATTTACGGAGGCATGCGGTATGAAACCACGGATTCACGTTATGTGAGAGATCACATCCACGACAATAATCTTTCAAGGAGATACAATGATTTGCTTCCCAATTTAGGAATCCAGTTCAAATCTCCAGTGAATCTAGCGATGTACTACCGGGCTAAAGTCAGCCGTCCTTCTTATTCTTTGCTTGACAACAACTTTGCCTATGTAACACCGACTCTTTGGGAAACAGGCAATCCGGAGTTGGTTGCTTCAAGGACTCATAATGTGGGTATTTCATTATACTACAGGAATTTTGTCTTTCAAGGGACATATATACGTTCCGAAAAAGCAATAGGCAGCATGTATCAATTCGATGCCGGACTTAAAGCAAATATCAGAACCAATATCAATCTACCGGACTATGATACATGGCAGTTGGTTGCATCACAAGGATTCAACGTCAAGTTTTGGCATCCTACTGTTCAGGGCGTACTATTGCTCCAAAATCTGAAATACGGAAATCCGATGCGGAAATACGACAAGCCGTTTTATCAGCTATCGCTGAATAATAGATTCGATTTACCGGCAGGTATCTATGCTTATCTCTCTGCATTCTATCTTGGAACCGGTAATACATCCACCACATATTCTCGCGGAACATGGCAAATGGCATTGACTCTCAGCAAGAGTTATCGAAACTGGACTTTTACATTGTCGGCCAACGACATCTTTGGAACATGGAAACAGCGCTTTGATACCTACTCTAATTCCGTAGAATATAAATCAGACATAAAAGGCGCCTCGCAATACGTCTCTCTCACAGTACAATATAGCATCAATGCGGCAAAAGGAAAGTACAAAGGCAAAGCCGTGCGAGAAGATGAAATGAATCGACTGTGACAAAGACAATTTAATCACACTTAGACCACGACGACAACCTCGACATAGATGTCGGGGTTTCTTTTTGAAGCTGGTGCATTTCTCTGCGTCAATATTTATGAACATGAATCTCAATATATTCAGAAAAGAGGGAGCCACAAGTTATTGCCTATGGCTCCCCGATTAGTTATCTTATTCCGAAGCCTCTCTCGACAGTCTGTTTCAATGACTGCCACTTTTCTTTGAACCATTGGAACACTCTCTTGCCGTTGAGATGTAGGCGGTAGTTGTTGCCATCGGTCGGGTCTCGCTTGATTTGTACTTCAACATTTCCGACATCCACATCTTTCTCCTCATTGGGATCATAGAGCGTAGAGCCTGTTTTGAATGACCTCGGTTTCCCATCAAGTAACGCTGAGATGAGTGGGGCTGACATCTTTACCCGGATGCAGTCTCTAATGGCAGGCAGGGCGGCAATGGCATCAGGGAAGAATCGTTGGATTAAGTTTTCGGTTTCCTTATGTCCTCTGACTATGCTGTCATGCTGCTCTTTCTGTCTGTCGAGCTGCTGGCGCAGATTCCACATTTCATTGCTGTGGGTCTTGGAGGTCTGCTCGGCTTGTTCTTTCAAAGTCTTGACTTCTTCCCGACTTTGGGCGAGTTCGGTTTCAAGCCTCTTGGTCTTGCTGCCGGTGAAGCGGTTGGCGAGATTACTGAGGGCATCCTTACGGTTGGCATCCCGCTGCGCTTTTGCGTCTGCCGCTTCCTGTAAGGCTGTCTCTTTCTCTTTTCTCGCCGCCTCTGTCTCCTTTGCATAGGCAGAACGTTCATCAATCAGCCTTGACTTGTCAGCCTCGATTTCAGCAATCTCATCTGCCATTTTCTTCTTGTCAGCCTCCAACGCTTCTTTCTCGGTGGTCAATGACATATTAGTGGCGGTGAGAGAAGAATTTGACTTTACAAGTTCGGTCTTCCGCTTTTCAAGCTCATCATTCTGTCTGGTCATCTCCGCGTTGGCGGCTTTGGTTTCGGCAAAAGTCTTGTCCATCCATCGGTTGCCACGTTCAAGCTCTTTCTTCCGTTTCTCCAAAGATTGGGTCTCGGTGCCAAGTTGCATTTTCTCGGTGGAAAGAGTGGCTACGTCCTGTTCAAGGTCTTTCTTCTTGATCTGACACT
>ENA-OYXU01000069-OYXU01000069.1-human-gut-metagenome-genome-assembly--contig:-NODE-69-length-43793-cov-10.746170_pt1 | contig 43793 bp, 34 predicted proteins | sample MGYA00243243_ERZ653435 | MGnify/ENA primary metagenome ERZ653435 (study PRJEB26926, sample SAMN06165113) | human gut metagenome | biome: ENVO:00009003; feature: ENVO:2100002; material: ENVO:00002003... | reverse complement strand
TGCCGTAGCGGTTGCCCACGCCGATGATGCGCTTGCCCACGCGGTTGTAGAGCACCGCCGCGCTCCAGCCCCTCTCCACGTTGTTGTAGAAAATCCCCGTGTTGATGAGATAGGGCGACTGTCCCTGCATGGGACGGTCGATGTTGTTCGTTCCCGGCTCAAACTGCACCTTGCTTTTTATCCATGCGCCGTTGAAGGAAAACGACAGGTTTTTCAGCCCTATGAAGTCCAGATTCTTGCGTATGTCGATTTCTATTCCGTAGTTGTTGGCTCCCCGTGCGTTCATGAACGAGTAGATGAGGTCTGTGCCGCCTGCCACGGTGTAGGTCCACTCTATGGGATTTTTGAAGTGCTTGTAGAACAGCGCCACCGACAGTTGCTCGCCAGCCGAGGGATACCACTCATAGCGCAGGTCGAGATTGTCTATGTAGGCTGGCTTCAGGTCGTAGTTGCCCATGACGCTGCTGCCAAGCTCAAAGTCGTAGAACACCGATGTTGAGAGCTCGCGGAACTCGGGGCGGTTTACCGAGCGGCCGTAGGCGGCACGTAGCTGGTGCTTGTCACTCAGCTTGTAGGTAAGGTTGGCAGAAGGGAAAATATCATTGTTGTCGTAAGTCGTGCTCTTCAGGCTTTCCTCAAACTGGCGGGTGTTCATCCTGAGCACCTGACGGTTATATTCATACCTTGCGCCGGCATAGATGTTGAAAGCCCCTATCGGAAGGTTTAAGCCCACATATCCGGCAAGCTGGGTCTGGTCGCCCTCGTAGTTGTTCAGAAAGTTCACCTCCTCGTAGAGATACAGTTTGTCGGGACCGTAGTTGGCATCGGTGAGCACACTCCCCTGCACGTCGTCGGCGAACAGAAATCCGTCGGGCAGCGAGTTGTCGGGCTGCCAGCCGTATTGCAGCTGTCGTGTGTTGTACGAGCGTGTGCGGTATTCGGTGTATGCCCCTGCCTTGAGCACAGGCTCCAGTGTTCCCAAGTGGAAATCCTTGCGGTAGTTGCTTCCTGCCGACACGATGTGCTCGTCGAGCCTCGTAAACTCGCGGCTGATTCTGTAGATGCCCATCCGCTGCTCCGTGCGGTCGGTGCGCTCTATCAGCCGTCGGTCGGGCAGGCTGCGGTTGGCGTAGGCATAGCCTATGCTCCAGTCAATGCGGTCGTCGGCAAACGTATGCCGCCCGGTGAGTTGCGTGTTGTAGGTGGAGCGTGCCGAGTAGTAATATTCCATGTCGTTGATGTTGTCGGGCTGTGCGTTGAATCCCGTGCGCTCGGCGTAGCGGTCCTTTGCTATCTGGTTGAAGATGTTTTTCCATTCCAGATAGTGGCGGTTGTCTTTCGGGCGCAGCGACAGGTTGAGCATGGCTCCCAGCCTCACGTCGTGGCTGTATTGGTTGTCGGTGGCTTTTCTGAGTGCCACGGGCTTGTCGTTCGATGTGTCATACGGACCGTAGAGCGAGTTCTCCATGTCGAGCTGCGTCTTGTAGGTATTGGAGTAGTTCAGCGCGGCGAGTATTCCGCAGGTCTGCCCGCCGTCCATTTTCCATGTGTGGTTGTAGCTCATGTTCAGCTTCAGGTCGCTCATGGGATGCCTGGTGCGCAGTGTCCAGTCGTTGTTCAGTCCGTTGCCGTGCACGTCCAGCCGCGGGTTTCCTCCTCCCTCATATCCCGGATATGCGTTCAGGCCGCCCTTCATTCCCGCACTGAGCGAGCGCCAGCCGCTGCCCAGTCCCAGCCAGTCCATTCCGCTGCCCTGCGAAGCCGTGAAACTGCGGAAATGTGTCTGGTCGTTCATGCCCATTCCCACAGAGATGTTCAGTCCGTTGTCCTTGGGCTGCTGTTTTGTGTTTACAAGTATGAATCCTCCTGTGAAGTCGGCAGGGTATTCCGGCGCAGGGCTTTTCACAATCACCATGTTGTCGAGCTGCGAGCTTGGCAGAATGTCAAACGAGAATGCCCGCGAGTCGGCCTCGGAGCTTGGCACCGCGCCGCCGTTGAGCCACACATTATTATAGCGTTGCGACAGTCCGCGAACCATCACAAACTTCTCGTCGATTATCGACACGCCCGGCACGCGGCGTATCACCTCCGAAGCGTCCTTGTCCTGTGTGCGGGCTATCTGTTGTGCCGACACCCCGGTCTGCACCACCAGGCTGCTCCGCTGTTCCTGCAGCTGCGCCGCCTCCGTGTTGCGCCGCGCCACGGCGGTCACCGACACCTCGCCCAGCATCTTCGCATCGCTCTCCATCAGGAAGTCAAGAACGGTCTCTCCCTCGCCTGCCACCTTCACGCCGTTTTTCACAATGGTCTTATATCCCACATATCTTACAGTCATTGTGTAGGTTCCGGCAGGCAGCTCCAGCATATAGCTTCCGTCAATATCTGCCGTAGCCCCTTTGCCGCTTTCCGCTGCCATCACAGTGGCACCTGTCAGCGGCTCGCCGTTCTGCCTGTCCTTTATCATGCCTTTCACTATTCCTGCACTTGCCGTGCATACACAGACGGATAGCGCGGCGACAGCCATCGCCCTCCTCATATCCGCTGCAATCCTGATTTTCTTCATACTTTCGTCTATACTTTTGTTTTGTCGCTGCAAAGGTAGAGCCATAATGTTTCATGGCGGTGACATGGATGTTAAGAAAATGATAAACGTATTCCGGCTGCCACAATTCATGAATGGGAACACATTATATATGTCACAAAATACACAAAAAAAGCGAGCTTTGCCTTGAATATTCACTTTTTCTACAGAATTATGTTGTAACTTTGCACCACCTTATATATAATAAGGTAAGATAAAAGCTTAAAGACATGAAACTGTTGATTATTGAAGACGAGCGCCAGCTGTCGGACAGCATCGTGAGCTATCTCGGCAGGGAGGACTATCTCTGCGAGCAGGCTTTCACCTTCAGCGAGGCAATGATGAGGGTGGGAGTGTATGAATATGACTGTATTCTGCTCGACCTTATGCTGCCCGGCGGCAGCGGGCTCGACATTCTGCGCCGCATCAGGCAGCGCGCGCCGCAGACGGGAGTGATAATCGTTTCGGCAAAGGATTCGCTTGACGACAAGGTGGCCGGGCTGAAAACAGGTGCCGACGACTATATCGCCAAGCCTTTTCACCTGCCGGAGCTGAGCATGCGCATCTTTGCCCTGCTGCGCCGCAAGAACTTCACTGCCACCAACACGCTGCAGAGCGGAGCCGTGACGATAGACTTGCTGGGCAAGAAGGCAATGGCGGGCGGCACGGCGCTCGACCTCACCAAATCGGAATATGAGCTGCTGCTGTTTCTGATTGAAAACCGCCGCCGCGTGGTCTCCAAGAGCGCAGTGGCGGAGCATCTGAGCGGCGACATGGCTGACATGCTGGATGACTTCAACTTTGTGTATGCCCACATAAAGAACCTGAAGGCAAAGCTGGCCGATGCCGGCGTCACAGGCTGCATCAAGACTTATTACGGAACAGGATATAAATGGATATTGGAAAATGAGGAATAGAGGAATGACCGCGAGAAGGAGCCTGCTGTCGGAAACCCTGAGGCTGTTTGCCGGCTGCATCGCCGTGTGCTTTGTGCTCACGGCTCCGCTGTTCTATCTGCTCACCAGACATTTCTATGCCGAAGACATGATTGACATTATCGAAGCCGTGGAGCAGGGGCAAAGCATTCCGCCGCTCGACCTCGAACAGGACATTGTGGCAGGCATGATGCTTCAGTTTGTGCTGATATTTCTTGCCGTCAGCCTGGCAATGTTCATAACGCTGAGGCTCGCCGCCAGAAAGCTGTGGCTGCCATTCGACGACACACTGCAGAAGGCTGAGCGGTTTAATCTGGCACAAGGCGATATTCCAGAGTTTGCTGCTACGCACATACACGAGTTTGCGCGCCTTAACCACTCATTAGAGCAGCTCATGAGGAAGGACAGGGAGACATACCGCATACAGAAGGAATTTACCGAGAACGCCTCGCACGAGTTGCAGACACCGCTCGCCGTGATACGGGGCAAGCTCGACCTGCTGATGCAGGAAGAGCTTACGGAAAGTCAGTCGCGGCTTGTTGCCGACCTCTACGGGCTGACCATGCGCATGGGGCATCTTAACCGCAACCTGCTCTTGCTCGCAAAAATAGACAATGCGCAATACACTGCCATGGAGACGGTGGATGTCGTCGCCATGCTCTCAGACTCGCTGCCGCTTTACGACACACTGCGTGACGGCAGAGCACTGTGCATGCAGGATTGCCGTACCCGTCGCAACAGTAAGCTGCGCGCCAATCCTGTCCTGCTGGAATGTATGCTGAAAAACCTTATTGTCAACGCCATAAGACATTCGGCGCCTGACGGTGAGGTGAGGATTACGGTGGGCGACAGCGGCATTACGGTGAGCAATGCCGCTTCCGGCGGCACGCCGCTGGATACAGCAACGCTGTTTCACCGTTTCCGCACGGGCGATGCGAGGCAGAAAGGCAACGGACTGGGGCTTGCCATAGTGAAGGCTGTATGCGACTTCCACGGCTGGACCGTTGAGTACAGGTTTGAGGCGGGGCGCCATCTGTTCGCTGTTTCCTGGTCCGTGTAGCCGTAGTCTTTTTGTTCCATTACTCTTTCCCGCCGTCGGTGAATAGCCCACGGCAAGGGCATTACTCACGATGTTTACCCGTGAAATCGTTGGAACGCACACGCAGCACGCAAGTGCGGTTGAATGATGCGGACGGAAACGAAAAAGTTTCGTTAGTTTTGCCTATGTGCTGCATGAGTTTGTTGAGGGCGTATGCCTTTTCCTGTACGTTATCGACGAACTCAACCTGTCCGCTACCCATCACGCTGTCAAATCTCCAGCAATAAGAACAAGGTCGTTCTGCTGTTCCCTTAATAAACTCGTTGACGCAGTCCATCTGGAAATACATGTCGGGATTGTTATGCAGAATGTCTATCTTCTTTCCCTCCGTTGCACAATGGAGATAAAGAATAAGGTCATCTCTGTCACGCTCATATCCGAAATTTAGGGCAACCACATAAGGTTTCCCGTTATCCACCATACCCAGATGCACCACGCTGCACCTTTCAACAATATCAAAGATACCGTTCAGGTCTTCTACCTCTCTGTCTTTTCTTCTCATAATTCAATTTTTTTATTTGTTAATATTCTCTTTCACCGAAAATGGCTGTACCAATCCGCACATGGTTACTTCCTTCATGTATGGCGATTTTATAATCATTGGTCATTCCCATGCTCAGTATGTTGAAACAGTGCGGACTCAGCCGCCATTCAGTTTTTATAAGGTTATAGCAACGTGATATTTCCCGGAAATCAGAGGAAACACGGTTGTAGTCGTCGGTGTTGGAAGCCATTCCCATCAGACCGCAGATTTGTACGGCTGACAGTGATTCAAAGCCGCGGTTCTCGAAGAAATCCATCAGCTCATCTACCGAAAAGCCGAACTTCGTTTCTTCACGGGCAACATGGAGCTGAAGCAGCACTTTGGTTACGACTCCGGCACGCTGGGATTCACGGTCTATGATATTGAGAAGTTTCACGGTGTCCACACTTTCTATCATCTCAACTCGCCCTATTATCTGCCTTACCTTGTTCGATTGCAAATGCCCGATAAAATGCCACTTTATATCAGAGGGCAGACGCGGCTGCTTGGAAAGCAGTTCCTGCACACGGTTCTCCCCAAACCGGCGTAGCCCACAGTTATAGGCTTCCTGCAATGCCTCAACAGGATGGAACTTGGTTACTGCAAGCAATTCCACATTCCGTGGAAGATTTGCTGTGACTTTCGTAATGTTACCTTTTATGTCGACCATATTTAATTCCTATTCCCAATATTTACCAGTTAAGTCTGTTATCTTAATTTCAACAACCGCCGTACCCTTCACCATGTTGTCCGGCAGACGGATTTCGGAAAGTTGCGGAGTGTACTTCTTCACGATGGCATCAAGAATTTCCCGCTTACGGTCAATGTCATAAACGATTTCCGCCGTGCCCTGCGCTGTCACGCTTTGATATTTTGTATTAGTGTCACAGGGAGTTCCGCTGCTGTCAAGTAATAACCCTTCCATATTATAGACATTGAAACAGACATGAGGTTTTCTTTGTATGTTATCCATCTTCTGACCTATGGGTAAGCCGTGAAAATAAATATTTCCCTTGTCATAAACATAGTGAAGCGGTGTGACATAAGGAGTCTCGGCTTCATTTACCGTTGCCAAAGTGCCTGCCAGTCCGTTTTTGAGCAGGCTGACCGTCTGTTCAACGGTCAGTTGGTGAGTTTTCATTCTATACTGCATGATTGTCTGTTTAAAATTTTGTGCAAAGTTACAACTTTTCTGGATTATCCCTGTGGTCCAGTTTTAACAAATACAGGTGGTCCAGCAATTTATTTGCCTTAATGCTGCAAAATTACTTTTTTTTGACTACCTTTGCAGCGATTAATTGTGATAATCGCAAACAGTTCAATAAAAATATGTATTTATGAATCTGAGCATCGACAGGGATTTGCACGAGGCAATTTATATACAAATAGCAAATGGAATTATCGCTGCCATCAAAAATGGTTCGCTCCAACCTGGAACGGCATTACCCGGTACGCGGCAACTAAGCTATGAGTTGGGAGTAAACCGAAACACGGTTGTGCGGGCAATTGAAGTTCTGTCAACCGAAGGGTGGGTCTGCACAACGGAGCGCTACGGTACTGTAGTGTCGGGGACATTGCCATGGGCAGTGAGGTCAAAGAGAAACCGGCAGCCGGTTACGGATAATGAGGAAGAATTTCGGAGCGGACAGATATTTTTTGATGACGGTATTCCAGATATTACACGCTCGCCGATAAACGAGCTGGCAAGGTCATATCGCCGGGTTTTCAAACAAAAGGCAAGCTGGCAGATAATGAACCTGTCCAATAAATTGGGAGACTTGCATTTCAGGGAGGCTATTTCCAACATGCTGAACCGAAACAGACAGATGAGAACCTCTGCCAGACAGTTGTGCATAACGCGCGGCAGCCAGATGGCTCTGTTCCTGACTGCACATTGCCTGCTGAATAAGGATGAAGTGATATTGGTGGAAAATCCCGGATACCGACCTGCATGGGAAACGTTCAGACATGTGGGAGCTAAAATCGTTCCCATAGAGGTGGAGGCTGACGGCATCAGTGTGGAATTGATAGAACAATTTGCGAAACGGAATACTGTTAAGGCTGTATATCTTACACCGCACCACCAGTACCCCACAACTGTGACATTGAGCCTGAGCAAACGGTTGAGGCTTGTTGAACTGTCAAATCATTACGGATTTACGATTATAGAAGACGACTACGACAACGAGTTCCATTTCGGTATGCGCCCGATAATGCCGATAGCTGCTCATGAAGAGATACAGAATTACGTGTATATAGGTACATTCAGCAAACTGATTGCCCCGGCAATACGAATCGGTTACATTTACAGTTCCGTGGACTTTATCGGCAGGGTGGGAGAACTGCGTAAAATCATGGACATGCAGGGTGATAATTTCATGGAGCAGGCTTTGCTCGACTTGATTGATTCCGGCGAACTACGCAGGCACCAGAAAAGGATGGTTGAGGTTTACCGAAAGAAAAGAGACTTTTTCGCTGCTATGCTGGAGAAGCATTTGCGCGGCAAGGTGAGGTACAGCATACCGACAGGAGGCTTGGCTTTCTGGTTAGTGCCCGCCTGCGACAGCGTAAATTTGTACAAGGTCAGGGAACAAGCCGGCAAATCGTTTGTAAACTTCTATACGCCCGACCGTTTCAGCTTTTCCGAACCTATATACGGAATAAGGTTAGGATATGCCTCGCTTTCGAATGAAGACATAGATAGAGGGCTTGCGATATTGGCAAAATCTCTTTCTTGCATATCTTAGAAATGCGTCATAAACTCCACTACAATTTTGTCTTTCTCTGATGTCTTGGCTATGGCGCCATTGCCGTAGAAATATTTCTCGAAGTTGATGCGGATGTCAGAAATGAAAGGCTTGGCAAGACTAAGGGTTACACCGCATGTGGCGCGATGGCGCTTGTAGTCGTTGATTTTCAGTGCTCCAGGCTCGGTGTCGGTGCCCCCGTAACGGATGCCGTCGCTGTGGTCGCTCATGAAGTCATAGCGCGCCAGGGGTGACACCTTCTTAATGATGCTCTTTGGATTGCGGACAGGGATGTCATAGCACACGAAGCCGTCGAAGGCATGCACGTCGTGGAAGGCATTCCGGCTGTAGTGCTTATAGAGATATTCAGCCTCGGCGATAAAACCGCCTTTGTGAAAAGTTATGCCTCCGTCGTACATTGTAACCGTTACGTCTGATGGCTTGGTCTTCTGTGTGCTTAGCACGAGATTTACATTAGGAAATATGAATTGGGCTTTAGCCGAATAATTCACGCCCTTAGTCCAGTAATCCTTTTGGTCGGTGAGTCCCGAACCGTTGAAGACGCCTGCATTTACGACGATAGGGACCCCCACGTTCCATGTGTAGCCAATCTCGGCACCCACGTCGCGCACATTGCCCACCTGCTTGGCTATGAATGAGCGGTTGGCAAAATACTGCTGATGGGGAGAGCGGTGGGCATCGATGGTAAAGGGCACACGCTCCTGACCGATGGTCAGCTGGATGGTGCTCCACGGTTTGATGCGGGTGTAGGCGTCGAGCATCTTTATTTTTCCCTCGTCGCAGAGATCAATCTCCGCCTTGTAGCTCACCTGAGGAGTGATCTGCCCAGTGACATTGACGCGTGCCGTGCGCACCTCAAACCGTCCCTCTCCCTCTTCGGTCTGATACTCGTATTTAGAACGGATTGTACCACCAATCTTTGGAGTGTTGGCAAAACTCTTTTCGTCTTTCTCCTGAGCATTCGCTGTTGCTGCCTGCGCCATCAGGAGTGCCACCATCAAATAGATATTCTTCATTTCCCTATATTACCTTTGTCAACTCAAGTTTTCGGTTGCAAAGGTAACATAGGAATATTTCAGTGTTGTGACACGGATATTACAAAAATATGTCGATGTGTTATTAACCGGTTATCCGTAGATGATGTTGCCGTCTTCGTCCATATATTCCTCAAGTCCCTTCTGGTAGGTGGCCATGGCGCGCAGGCTCATGCCCATGCTTGAGAAACCGCCGTCATGATAGAGGTTCTGCATTGTCACCTTGCGTGTGAGGTCGGAGAACATCACGATGCAGTAGTCGGCACACTCGTCGGCAGAGGCGTTGCCCAGCGGCGACATGCGGTTGGCGAAGTCAAACAGCTTGTCCATTCCCTTCACTCCGCTGCCTGCAGTTGTCATTGTAGGGCTCTGCGAGATGGTGTTCACGCGCACGTGGTGCTCACGGCCGTAGATGTAGCCGAAGCTGCGGGCGATAGACTCCAGCAGCGCCTTGGCATCAGCCATGTCGTTATATCCGAACATTGTACGCTGGGCAGCCATATAGGTCAGCGCCACGATGCTGCCGTAGTCGGCAATGGCATCCTGCTTCTTGGCTGCCTGAATCATCTTGTGGAAACTTACTGCCGATATGTCGAGAGTTTTCGAGAGCATATCGTAGTCCAGGTCGTCGTAGGTGCGCTTCTTGCGCACGTTTGGCGACATGCCGATAGAGTGGAGCACGAAGTCAATCTTGCCGCCGAGAATCTCCTGTGAGCGGCGGAACACCTCGTTGAGGTCGTCAACGCTTGTGGCATCGGCGGGAATAACCTCGCAGTTGAGCTGCTCAGAGAGAGCGTTAACCTGTCCCATGCGCACAGCCACTGGAGTGTTGCTGAGTGTTATTTGCGCGCCTTCCTCAACGGCTCTCACAGCCACTTTCCAAGCAATCGACTGCTCGTTCAACGCTCCGAATACAATACCTCTTTTACCTTTTAATAAATTGTAACTCATACCTATTTTCTTTTTGTGTAAATATAAATCGGCGGCGAAGTTACAAAAAAATGCACACTCCGCAAAGGAAGTGTGCATTTTTTTATTGCTTTACTGCAAATACTTGTTCTATTTCGTACTTATGGTAGTATTTTTAGTACATTTTGACTCCGCTGAACAATACCTGATATGGAACAGTATTGTAGCCTCCGGAGGTGTTTGTACACTTCACGTCGCCTACACACAGCACAATCTCGATTTCGCCGTTTTTCGTCTGATAGCCGTATGACTGATATTGATAGTAGCCATCATATAAATTTAAGGCGTAACCATATTTTGCTGTGTAGTCTTTGTTGTCAACAGAGAATTGGCTCTGTGTGTAGGCATATTGAGTGTTTTTCTCATCAACCTCTGCCTTTGGCAAAATCTGGAAAGCATAGTCTGCAGTACCTGCATTGTTGTAGAATTTGTATGGCGCAAATATGCAGTTGAGAGTGGGGCGGGTTGGAGCCTTCTTCAGTATATTTCTCAGGTCATTGTTTCCTGTGATGGCATTGTTGAATATGCTGTCGGGGAAGTTGGCTATTGTGATGGTTGAGTCGCGGTTGATTCTCCATGTCATATTCATGATAGAGTCGCGCATCATACTGTCCTGCTGAACGTATTTCTTGCGTCCACGGTAGTGAAACAGCATTTTTCCTGTGTATGTACCGCTGAGGCGTGTAAGGTATGTTGCCGTTTCCTCAGGTGTCATGGTGTAGTCTTTGTTGTCACCGTCACTGTCAAGGCACGATGTTACTGTGCTTGTTGCTATAAGGCATATTGCCGCGAGCAACAGATTTTTCATTTTGTTCATTTTTGTTCTTTATTTTTGTTTTAATTTTTAAAATTCTAACTATAGAATGTAAAATAGCCTTGGATATTGCATGCGAATAGCTGTAATTTTCATTTTTTAACTAAATCTGTGGCACTTCTAATTGGAAAGATTACATGTTCTCCTTCCCATCCTGCTCTTTTTCTTCCAGATAGCGGGCAAATATCCGTGCTGCCGATATTATCTGGTTCACACAGGGGCGGGTGCGGTAGTATTCGGCGGTGCGCTCGCTTGCCTCGAAGCTCAGTGGCGCGCCTTTTTTCAGCTTCAACAGCTCGGAGCAGGTTATGGAACCGTGCTCCTGGCGGAACTGCTCCAGCAGTTGCTGCACTATTTTGTAGTTATACGATTTTCCCTCACGGTCGCCTGGAGTTGCGCTGCCGCAGTCCATGCCTGCCAGCTGTGCCAATGCGCAGCAGGCTCCGCATGTGAGCCGCATTCTGCCTATTCCTGCTCCAAATCCTGCACTCAGCGTCAGTGCCTGCTGTTCGCTGTAGCCATATATGTCGGCAAAGGCTGCCACCACGCTCTGGCAGCAGTTGAACCCTTGCATAAATAGTGATTCCGCCTTGCGGATACGTTCTTCGTTGTTCATTGTTTTTTTAGTTTATAATTATTGTTTGTGAATGAGATATTGGGCTAATAGAGCTTATTGGGCTAATAGCTATCTCCACTCGGTTTGCACGAAAATTCTTCACTCATCATTCTTCACTCTTCATTTTCAAGACTTTTGCCATCCGGCGCAGTCCTTCCATCATCCTTTCTCTCGGGCAGGCAATGTTGATGCGCATAAATCCCTCGCCGGCATCGCCATAGAGAGTTCCGCTGCTCAGTTTCACCTTGCCTTCCTGTTCAAGCCTTTTCTCCAGTTCATTGCTCTTTATACCCAGACTGCTGCAATCAGCCCACACTAAGTATGTGGCTTCGAGCGGAGTGATTTTTATCTGCGGCAGGTTTTCGGCAAAAAAGCCGCACAGCGCCTTGTAGTTCTCCCAGATATACTGACATAGCGCGTCGAGCCAGTCCTCGCTGTCGTTATATGCCGCCATGAGTGCCAGCACTCCAAAAGGATTCACGTCGCACACCTCGTTGATGTTTATTGCCCTGTCAATGCGGTTGCGCAGAGTCTCGTCGCTGCATATAATGTTGGCTATCTGCAGTCCGGCAATGTTGAACGCCTTCGACGGTGAGCACAGCACCACGGCGGTGCTGTCAACGGTTCCGAACGGTATGTACTTATTGCCACCGTAGGTCAGTTCGCAGTGTATCTCGTCGGAGATTATTGCCACGTTGTTGCGGTGGCAGATGTCGGCAATGCGCTGCAGCTCGTCGCGGCTCCACAGGCGTCCTGTGGGGTTGTGCGGATTGCATAGCAGCATCACTTTGTTGTTGTCATCTCTGCACAGTTCCTCCAGGTTGTCATAATCCATGGTGAATCGACCGTTGTCGTTTTTCAGTCGGCTCTCCACCAGTTTGCATCCGTTGTTTCGTATACTTGAGAAGAAACAGTTGTATGCCGGGGTGTGCAAAATCACTCCGTCGCCGGGATTGGTCATTGCCTTTATCGCCACCGACACAGCCGGCACCACGCCTGTGGTGTAGAGTATCGAGCTTTTGTCTATAGTCCAGCCGTGGCGACGCTGAAACCAGCTGACTATTGCTCCGTAATACCCATCAGGCACTCTGGTGTAGCCGAATACTCCGTGCTCCACGCGCCGCCTGAGTGTGTCGATTATTGCCGGCGCTGTCTGAAAATCCATGTCAGCCACCCACATTGGTATCATCTCTCCGTCGTCGGTCTCATCCCATTTATAGCTGTTGCTGTTGCGTCGGTCTATGCTTTTGTCGAAATTATACATTGCTTGTTTGTTTTTTGTTTTAGTTTGCAAAGATAGTGCAAATTGAGTTAAATACAAAATAAATTAGGATTTATTTTTATTTTTGAAATGCCGCCTAATCTTATTTAAAGATAACGCTTTTTGTTATTCCATCATAAAAGTGGAATATTTCGCGCTATACCTTAATTTTATTATAATAGTGTTTTTGAGGTGTTGCACACCGCTCGATGTATCGAAATGTTACACCAGGCAAACAACATGTTACATTTTATGTCTTGTTTTTGACGGAAAAACATTACCTTTGCACTCGTAAAAAACTAAACTGTAACGAATAGACTTATGAGAACAGGAAGATTTTATTTTGTACAGCTGATGCTATTGGTTTCTATTTTTGCCTTTTCGGGCAAATTTGCCTTGAAGTGTATGGCTTGGGAGGGAATGGATATGCCTCCTCTGCATATTGAAGGACGTTATCTTGTGGACGACAAGGGCAACAGGATTCTGCTGCATGGATTTGGGCAGACTTACAGCCCGTGGTTCAACGAGCAGGGCACAAAATGGAACAACTATGACGTCAGCGCCTGCCTGAAATACAACAAAGCAAAGATCGACGGCATTATGAAGGCGGGCTGGAAAGTGAACTGGCTGCGCCTGCACATGGACCCATATTGGAGCAACACCCCAGTAGTGCAAACCAAGGGTGAGAACGACATTTCGGCTTTCAACATGGACAGGTTTAAGAAATATTTCGCCGAGGTGTTCCTGCCCATGGCTGAGTACGCCGAAGGCAAGGGACTCTACGTGGTGATGCGTCCTCCGGGAGTATGCCCTGAAAATATTTCCGTGGGTGATGCCTATCAGAAATACCTCATCAAGGTTTGGACATACGTTGCCCAACAGGTGGTGGAGAAAGGAAAGACAGGCATAATGTTCGAGCTTGCCAACGAACCGATAAACGTGAGCGGCAACGGCGGAATAACAAAATTCTTCCAGGACGTGGTGGATGCCATACGCGCTACGGGATGCAACAACATTCTGTGGGTGCCGGGCAGAGGCTACCAGAGTGATTACCGTGACTATGCCGCCAGCCCTATAAAGGGCGATAATATAGGTTATGCCGTGCATGCCTATCCTGGATGGTACGGCAGTGATGCCGAGGTGGAGAGTGCCGAGAACACCGGCGACGTGGCAGGTGGCGGCTACAAGGGATTTCTCAACGGATGGTGTGAGAGGATAAAGCCTGTGGCAGACTTTGCGCCTGTGCTCGTGACCGAGATGGACTGGGCACCGAAGAAATACAACAAGTCGTGGGGCAAGTCGACTACGGGCGTAAGAGGCGGCAGCGGTTTCGGCGCCAATTTCAAGTATATGTGCGACATCACGGGCAATGTGAGCTGGATGCTCTTCACGGGACCGGAACTGCTGGAACTGTATCGTGACGATGCTTCTGACGGCGCAACTTTCTTCACCGACCCGGAGGCATGCGTGCGCCCCATCTACCGCTGGTTTGCCGACTACGCCAAGGAATGGCCCTACGGCAAGGCTGAGGACGCCAAGCGCATGACGGCTCTCACTCTCGACGGCAGCGACAAGTATGAGATGGCTTTGGGAGCGGTTGCCGCGATACCTGTGTATGCCGCTTTTGCCGACGGGCATACCGAATGCGTCACTGCAACGGCACAATATACATTCGGCACGGCAGGCGTTGTCGAGTTTAAAAACGGCATTGTGGCAAAGACTGGACTGGGCGAGACCGTGCTCACTGTAAGCTACACCGACGAATTAGGCAACACTAAGAGCGTGAGCGTAACAATCGGCGAGTCGGAACTGTTTCCGCTCACCAACAAGGACTTCAACCCCAGCATCTGGGAGAAAGGCACCTTCGACGAGAACACAGGCACGCTCGTCACTGGACAGTATGGTTTTGGCGGCTGGCAGTATGGCACAGGACTTGACCTCTCGGCATACAAATATATTGTGGTGCGCCTGAAGCGCCAGCAGAACCGTAGCGCCTCCTTCCGCCTGTTCGACGAGAACAACTACTGGAGTGATCCGGCAATGGTGGATTTCGGCAGCAAGACGGAGCTTGTAATCGACCTGCACAGCCTGAAGAAAGGTGAGAAAAAGGATAAAGGCAATTTTGACCCCTCGCATATATATATAATAGGTGTATGGACTCTCGGCGGCGGCAGCGGCGTGCAGTTCGACGAGGTGTTTGTGAGCAACGACGGACGTACTCCTGCCACTGCGATAGAAAACATCAGCGATGCTCCACAACAGCAGTCTGACGACAAGGTGTATAATCTGCGCGGCGAATGTGTGGGAACACGCGCCTCGGTGAGCGGTCTGCCTAAGGGAATTTATATTATAAATGGCAAAAAGATTGTTATAAGGTGAGGAATAATGGGGCTGATAGGCTCAACAGGCCTTATTAGCCCTATTAATCCTATTAATTTTATAAGCCTTATAAGCCCAATTAGCCCTATAAGCCCAATAAAACCTAATTATCCCAATATCAATCAATAGAAACAAAGAAGTAAATTATGAATTATAAAAAAATTATCTTTGCCGTGGCGCTGTTTGCTGCCGCAGTGCAACTGCAAGCGCAGGAACACGAACTATGGTACGACAAACCTGCATCCCACTGGCTGGAGGCGCTGCCCGTGGGCAACTCGCACCTCGGTGCCATGGTCTATGGCGGGACAGACGTTGAGGAGATACAGCTCAACGAGGAGACATTTTGGGCAGGCTCGCCCCACAACAATAACAGTGCTGAAGCGAAGGAGCATCTCGCCGAGGTGAGACAGCTGATATTCGACGGTCGTGAGAAAGATGCCCATGCCATCATCGACAAGCACTTCTTCAAGGGGCCTCACGGCATGCGCTACCTCACGCTGGGCAGCCTGAAACTTGACTTCGGTCATAAGGACATCACAGGATACCGCCGCGACCTGCGTCTCGGCGATGCCACCGTCAACACGCTCTATAAGAGCGGTGCAGTGAACTACAAACGCACGGTGTTTGCCTCGCTTGCCGACAATGTGGTGGTGATGAGAGTCGTCACCGGCGGCAAGGGAAAACTGAATTTCAAGCTGTCGCACACCTGTCCCATGCAGGCTTCCGCAGTTGCCTCAGGCAAGGAGCTCACCGCCACAATCAACAACGTGGAGCAGGAGGGAGTGCCCGGCAAGCTGAAAGCCGAGATGCTGGTGCATGTGGAGAGCGACGGCAGCGTGACTGCCTCGGGCAGCACCCTCAGCGTGAACTCGGCATCGGTTGCCACCATCTACGTCACCGCCGCCACCAACTTTGTCAGCTATCACGACATCAGCGGCAATCCCGCCGCCAAAAACCGCACGGCAATGGATGCCGCCGTGGGCAAGACCTACGAGAGCCTGCTGGCGCAGCACGTTGAGCGGTATAAGTCGCAGTACGACCGGGTGAGCCTCACTCTCGGCAAGTCTGCCAATTCCAGCCTTCCCACCGACAAGCGTCTTGCCGCCTTTGCCGGCGGCAGCGACATGGACTTCGTGTCGCTCATGATGCAGTACGGACGCTACCTGCTCATCTGCTCGTCGCAGAAGGGCGGACAGCCTGCCAACCTGCAGGGAGTGTGGAACGCGGGCATGCACGCGCCGTGGGACTCTAAGTACACCATAAACATCAACACTGAGATGAACTACTGGATAGCCGACGTTGGAAATATCGGCGAGTGCGCCGCGCCGCTGTTCTCGATGCTTAAGGACCTTAGTGTAACTGGAGCGAAAACAGCAAGCGAGATGTATGGCTGCCGAGGCTGGATGGCTCACCACAACACCGACCTGTGGCGCATAGCCGGGCCTGTGGACGGAACCACCTGGGGAATGTTCCCCACGGGCGGCGCATGGCTATCCACGCACATCTGGCAGCATTATCTATTTACGGGCGACAAGACCTTTCTTGCCGACAACTACGGAGTGATGAAGGGCGCCGCCGACTTTCTGCTCGACTACATGCAGCTGCATCCTAAGCACGGCTGGCTCATGACCGTGCCCACGGTGTCGCCCGAGCACGGACCTGCCGGAAAGGGAACCACGGTGACCGCCGGTTCTACGATGGACAACCAGATTGTGTTTGATGTGCTGAACAATGTGCTTCAGGCAATGACCGTCCTGGGCAAGGACGATGCGGAATATTCAAACCGCCTGCGCAGCGCCATCGCACAGTTACCGCCGATGCAGATAGGCCGTCACGGACAGCTGCAGGAATGGCTCATTGATGCCGACGACCCAAAGGACGAGCACCGTCACATCTCACATCTCTACGGACTCTATCCCTCAAACCAGATTTCGCCATACACCAATCCCGAACTGTTCTCTGCCGCCGCCAACACCCTGAAGCAGCGCGGCGACATGGCAACGGGCTGGAGCCTTGGCTGGAAGATTAACTTCTGGGCGAGAATGCTCGACGGCGACCATGCCTTCCGCATAATAAAAAACATGCTCCATCTGCTGCCCGACGACAGCAAGGCTCAGCAATATCCCGACGGCAGAACCTATCCCAACCTGTTCGACGCTCATCCGCCGTTCCAGATTGACGGCAACTTCGGCTGTGCTGCAGGAGTGTGCGAGATGTTGCTCCAGAGCCACGACGGCGCAGTGCATCTTTTGCCTGCCCTGCCCCGTGATTGGAAGGACGGCGAGGTTAGAGGACTGCTGGCGCGCGGCGGCTTCGAGGTGGACTTGACGTGGAAGAACGGAAGGCTTACCAAGGCAACGGTGCGCTCCACCAAGGGCGGCACGCTCCGCCTGCGCTCCTACGTGCCTCTCAAGGCGAAAGGTCTGCGCGAGGCGAAGGGCGAGTGTGACAATCCGCTGCTGCAGAGAGCTGCCGTAAAGGCTCCACTGAAATCAGGCGAGCTGAAGAACTTTGAGCCCCTATATATAAATAAGGTGTACGAATATGACATCGACACCAGGGAGGGAAGCAGGATAGTGTTAAGTGTTTAGTGAATTATGAATTATAAAAGTTTTTTATTTACTGTTCTTGCCCTCGGCAGCTGTCTTACAGCTTTGGGCACAGAGCATGAGGTGAGCAGTCCCGACGGAAAGATTTCGGTGACTGTCAGTGACAACGGAGGTAATCCGCAGTATAGTGTGAGCTACGGTGGCAGGGAGTTCATTGCTCCCTCAGAGCTGGGGCTTGTAACCAGCATCGGCGACTTCAGCCGCGGCATCAGCCTTGGCGATGTAGCGAGGACAAGGGTGAACGACAGCTACAGTCTCAGGAACATCAAGCAGAGCCGGGTGGACTACGAGGCAAACGAGATGACCGTGCCCATGATGAAAGACGGCAAGAGCGTGATGGAGGTGACTTTCCGCGTGAGCAACCGCGACGTGGCGCTGCGCTACACCGTGCTGCCCCAGAAAGAAGTGCTGTGCTGTGTGGTGGAGAGCGAGAAGACATCGTTCCGCATGCCACAAGGCACAACCACCTTCCTCTGTCCACAGTCAAAGCCAATGACTGGCTTTGCAGGCACCGCGCCGAGCTATGAGACAAGCCACGGCATCGACGAGCCTACGGGCAAGAACGGCTGGGGCATGGGCTACACCTTCCCTTGCCTGTTCCGCAACGGCGACAGCGGCTGGACGCTCATTTCAGAGACCGGCACCGACGGCAGCTACTGCGGCTGCCGCCTGATGGGCGAGGCCGACGGCAACTACAGGATTGGCTTCCCCATGGCAGAGGAGTGCAACGGCTGGGGCGACACCTCAGTGCAGATGGCGCTGCCGGGCAGCACGCCGTGGCGCACGGTGACTGTGGGCACAACCCTTGCCAACATCGTTGAGACCACCGTGACGTGGGACCTTGTGAAGCCAAAGTACACTGCCTCCTGCAATTATGAGTACGGCAAGGGCACATGGTCGTGGATCATTGGCATGGACCCGAGCTGCAACTTCGACGAGCAGCGCCGCTACATCGACTTTGCCGCCGCCATGGGCTACCGCTCGGTGCTCGTCGACGCGCTGTGGGACGTGCAGATTGGTTACGACCGCATAGAGGAACTGGCACGCTACGGACGGCAGAAGGGCGTGGGACTTTATCTTTGGTACAACTCCAACGGCTCGTGGAACCATGCGCCGCAGTCGCCGCGCGGCATAATGAACGACCCGATAAAGCGCAAGGCAGAGATGCAGTGGATGAAGCGCGCGGGAATACTCGGCATAAAGGTTGACTTCTTCGGCGGCGACAAACAGCCGATGATGCAGCTCTACGAGCAGATTCTCACCGATGCCAACGACAACGGGCTGCTCGTAATCTTCCACGGATGCACGCTGCCAAGAGGATGGGAGCGGATGTATCCCAACTACGCCGCCAGCGAGGCGATATTGGCGAGCGAGAACCTGCACTTCTCGCAGGGATTCTGCGACACCGAGGCGCGCCAGTGCGGAGCCATCTATCCATTCACGCGCAACGTCGTGGGCTCGATGGACTTCGGAGGCTCGGCGCTCAACAAGTACTACAACGCCGACAACAAGACCGGCTCGCGCCGCATCACCACCGATGTCTATGCGCTTGCCACGGCGGTGCTCTTCCAAAGCCCCGTGCAGCACTTCGCACTGGCTCCCAACAATCTCAGCGACGCTCCGGCGTGGGCGATAGACTTTATGAAAAATGTGCCGACGACTTGGGACGAGACGCGCTTCGTTGACGGCTATCCCGGACAGTATGTTGTCATGGCGCGCCGCTGCGGCGACAAATGGTATGTGGCGGGCATCAACGCCACGGGGAAGACGATGGACAAGACACTCACCCTGCCCATGCTGAAAGCAGGAGAGAAAGTAAGCCTGTATATGAACGGTAGGCAGATTGAGACAAAGGTGTCGAAGAAAAGCACCATAAAAATTAGTATGCCTGACAATGGCGGTTTTCTGATTGTAAAATAAAAACGTATGAATTATAAATCAATTAAATTCTCGGTTATTGCCTTTTTTCTTGTCGCCAGTGGTGACTGTGAAATTAAGGCGCAGGACAAGCTCTACAGCAACACATTTCCGCTGGGCTGCGTGAGGCTGCTGGAGGACAGTCCCTTCAAACATGCCTGCGACTTGAACATCCAGACGCTGCTGAAGTATGACACCGACCGCCTGCTGGCTCCCTATCTCAAGGAGGCGGGGCTGCCCAAGAAGGCTGAGTGCTTCCCCAACTGGGACGGGCTCGACGGTCATGTGGGCGGCCATTATCTCACTGCCCTCGCCATACACTATGCCGCCACGGGCAACAGCGAATGCCTGCGCCGCATGAACTACATGGTGGACGAGCTGGAGCGCTGTCAGAAGGCTCACGGCAACGGATACGTGGGTGGCGTTCCCAACGGCATGGCGTGCTGGAATGAGATTAAGAAAGGTAATGTCGGTATAGTGTGGAAATACTGGGTGCCGTGGTACAACGTACACAAGACCTACGCCGGACTGCGCGACGCATGGCTGTATGGCGGCAATGAGAAGGCACGCCGCATGTTTCTCGACTTCTGCGACTGGGGAATCACTGTCATTGCGCCTTTGAACGACAAGCAGATGGAGCAGATGCTCGACAACGAGTTTGGAGGAATGGACGAGGTGTATGCCGACGCCTATCAGATGACCGGCGACGCGAAGTATCTCGATGCCGCAAAGCGGTTCTCCCACCACTGGCTGCTCGACAGTATGGCAAAGGGCGTGGACAATCTCGACAACAAGCACGCCAACACTCAGGTGCCCAAGGTGGTGGGCTATCAGCGCATAGCGGAGCTCAGCGCAGCGGCAGGGCGCGCTGCCGACCACGACCTGTACAAGCGTGCCTCGGAATATTTCTGGCACACCGTTGCCGACACGCGCTCGCTGGCGCTTGGCGGAAACAGCCGCCGCGAGCATTTCGCAGCTGCCGACGACTGCATAAGCTACGTGGACGACAGGGAGGGACCGGAGTCGTGCAACACCAACAACATGATGAAGCTCACCGAGGGACTGTTCCGCATGACGCCCGATGCCGCTTACGCCGACTTCTACGAGCGCGCCATGCTTAACCATATCCTCTCCACCCAGCATCCTGAGCACGGCGGATATGTGTATTTCACCCCTGCCCGCCCTGCCCACTACCGTGGTTACTCCGCCCCCAACAGCGCCATGTGGTGCTGCGTGGGCACGGGCATGGAGAACCACGGCAAGTATGGCGAGTTTATCTACACTCATGCCGGCGACTCGCTGTTTGTGAATCTTTTCACCGCCTCGGAACTTAGCTGGCAGGAGCGCGGACTGCGCCTGACGCAGCAGACTACTTTCCCGTACAGCGACAAGGTGAGGCTGACCGTAAACGTGAGGAAGCCTGTGAGGATGAAGCTCATGATACGCCACCCGCAGTGGTGCGCCGACGGAGCGATGACCGCCGTGTGCCGCGGCAAGGACTATGCCGCAGGCTCAGCCGCGTCGTCTTACTTCTGCATCGACCGCAAGTGGAAGGACGGCGACGTGATAGAGCTTACCATGCCCATGCAGGTGAGGATTGAGCAGCTGCCAAACGTTCCCAATTACATCGCCGTGATGCGCGGACCGGTGCTCATGAGCGCACGCATGGGAACGGACGGACTTACGGGGCTCGTTGCTGACGACAGCCGCTGGGGACACATAGCCCACGGTCCGCTGGTGTCGCTTTTCGACACGCCGGTGATAGTTGGCGACCGCAGCGACATACTTAAAAAACTGAACAACATGCAGCCCGTGGCTGGAAAGCCGATGTGCTACACCGTGCCGGGGCTCTTCGACGGAAAGTTCAAGGACCTGGTGCTTGAGCCCTTCTTCACCCTGCACGACTGCCGCTACATGATGTACTGGCTGTCGATGACCAAGGACGAATATGCACGCCACAAGGCTGCGGTGATGGAGCAGGAGCGCCAGAAGCTGGAGCTCGACCGCCGCACCGTGGATGCCGTAATCATGGGCGAGCAGCAGCCCGAGGCCGACCACTACATGGCGCAGGACCGCACGTCGACGGGCAACACCAGCGGCGAGGCTTGGCGCGAGGCGCGCGACGGCGGATATTTTGAATACAGGATGAACACGGGAGGGCTTGACAGCCTGATTCTCCACGTGCGTTGCCGCGGCAGCGAGGCGAATAATCAGCCGCGAGGGCTGGAGCTGCTCGTCGACGGCAAGGTGATTGCCGCTGGCGACAGGTTTAATGCCGCTGACGGCGCGACGCTGAACGTGGAGTGCCCCGTACCCGCAGAGCTTCTCAGGGACAAGAAGAGCGTCACCGTGACCTTCCGCAGCCGCAAGGGCACTGCCACGGGCAAGATTCTCCGTGTGAGACTGCTCAAACCGGAACAAAAATAATAAACTTAATAAAACAGTAAGAATATGAAAGTAAGAAATTTTCTTCTGACAGCTGCCGCGATGATTGCGGCGAGTGCCGCCAACGCGGAAGGCACCGCAACATTCGGCTACTTCAACTACAGCGGCAATGATGCGCGATTTGCTAAGCAGTACGACGCAAGCCGCCAGTTTCTTAACCCTGTGATGGCGGGATTCTACCCCGACCCCTCAATATGCCGCAAGGGTGACACCTATTATCTCGTGAACTCGTCGTTTTCGTTCTTCCCCGGTGTGCCCATCTTCAAGAGCAACGACCTGGTGAACTGGAAGCAGATAGGCCATGTGCTCGACCGCGACAGCCAGCTGCCGCTGCGCCGTCAGAATGTGAGCGGAGGCATCTTTGCGCCGGCAATATCCTACAACGAGAAGAACAAGACGTTCTACATGATTACCACAAACGTGGGCGCAGGCAACTTCTACGTGAAGTCCACCGACCCCGAGAAGGGATGGAGCGAGCCTATCTATCTGCCTAAGGTAGGGGGCATCGACCCATCGTTCTTCTTCGACAAAGACGGCAGGGGTTATATCGTGAACAACGACGAGCCAATAGGCGGTCACGACTACGAGGGACAGCGCTCCATAATGCTCCACTACTTCGACGTGAAGGGCGACAGCGTGGTGGGCGACCAGATTGAGATTCTCCGCGGCGGCACCCACGTGCAGGAGCATCCCATCTGGATTGAGGGCCCCCACATGTTCAAGGTCGGGAAATACTATTATCTGATGTGCGCCGAGGGCGGCACGGGCGAGTGGCACAGCGAGGTTATCCTGCGTGCCAAAAAGCCCGAGGGACCTTGGGAGGAATTTAGCGGGAACCCGATACTGACTCAGCGCACGGGGCTTGACGAGAGCCGCGACGACTATGTTTCGAGTGCAGGTCACGCCGACATCGTGCAGGGACCCAAGGGCGACTGGTGGGCTGTGTTCCTCGGATGCCGTCCCTACGACAAGAAAAAGTACTACAACACCGGACGCGACACCTATCTGCTGCCCGTAACCTGGAAAGACGGATGGCCCGTGATACTGGAAAAGGGAAAGGTGGTGCCTACGGTTGTTGACAAGCTTGGCTTGCAACCAATAGAGGGACTTCACAACACGGGCAACTTCAGCTACACCGACCGCTTCGACGCTCAGCAGCTCGACATGCGCTGGATGTTCCTGCGCAACGTCGAAAAGCCTTTCCACAAGGTGGGCAACGGACTGGAAATCACTCCGCTGCCGGTGAACATCACCCAGCGCGAGAATCTCTCGGCTGTGTTCTGCCGTCAGCAGCACACCAAGTTCTCGGCAGAGACAAGCCTCACGTTCACTCCTTCGTCAGACAAGGATTTCGCCGGCTTTGCCCTGCTGCAGAACGAGGACTACAACTTCACCTTCGGCAAGACCGTCTTCGAGGGCAAGCCTGCCGTGGTGGTGATGCGCCGCGAGAAGGTGACAATGCCCCTCGGCTCGCTTGTAATCGCCCCGGAGCAGATGAACCAGCCCGTGCGCCTGAAGATTGAGGGCGACGGCGGTTTCTACGACTTCTACGCCGCCATCGGCAACGGCGACTGGCAGCTTATAGTAAGGGGTGCCGACGCGTCAAACCTCACCACCAACAAGAGCGGCGGCTTCATCGGCGCCTGCATCGGCTTGTATGCCACTTCAAAGGCGCAGTGAAAAAGACGTGGCTCAGGCTTTGAAAAAGTCCACGGTAAGGTTTAGAAAATTCTCTAGCGCTAGAGAAAAAATTCTGTAGCGCTAGAAAAATAATTCTGTAGCGCTAGAGAAATAAAAATCTAGGTCTAGAAAAAAATAAAACTCCCGTTAATACACAATGAAGGCTGGATTCTCTGTCAGGAAATCCAGCCTTCACTGTGTTTTGCCGCAGGGTGTTGCGTGCAAATCATGTATTTAAATCTCTGTCACGGGCTGACCGAAGTCATTCACGTTGTCCTTCAGCTGATAGTAGGCGATAACCGAAATGAATATTGCCATTGTAGCAGTAAATATCACACCTATGCAGCAGCAGATGATACCCACAAGGTTGATGAGCAGCACCACGATGTAGAGCAGCACCAGGTTCCAGAAATTGCCGCCTGTCATTGCCCAGCTCTTCTTGAACGCCTCGATAATCTCGGTCTCAGGCTCATCCAATATAATGAGGGGTGTGAACATGAAACGAACGCCAATGATGATGCCTGGAATGATGCAAAGACAGAGTCCGACAGCTGTCAGTATTCCGTAAACAATATATGCGGCTATGAACTTCACGTATGTTGCAAACGGCATCTTGTAGGCGGAAGTGTCAACCTTCTTGCCGTTGTATCCGTTGATAGCCATCTTGTAAAGACCAGCGTAAATGGCATACTGCACGATGTATACCACGAGTGTGAACACTCCGAAGCTGTGGGAAAAAGTTTCCTTCAGCATGCGCAGTGATTCCTCCGGTGTCATGCTGCCGGTGTTGTAGACTGTAGTTTGAGAGGTTGAACCGCTGCCAATTGACACGATAACGAGTGTCACAAGCATGATGATGCACATGATCCAGTGTTTGGTGGTGAGATCCCATGCGCCACCGACGCATTTGTTGATAGAAATTTTGTTCATAAGTTTATAATTTAAATGTTTAAAAATAAGTTCCTTACGATTCCCCACGCCATCGTGAGAGCCAGCATCGTGAGCACCGCGCGCCTGGAGCGCCAGCGCCCTGAGGCATACACCGCGGCATAGACGCCTATTGCCACGAGCCAGGGATTGCAGGCAAAAGCCCGCCCTATGCGCAGGTGAAGCAGATGATGCACCGCCCTTTGCGTGCCGCACAGCGGGCACTGCAAGCCTGTAAGCCAGTGGAATGGGCATTTGAGAAAGGCTGCCGACGGATTTTCGGGATTGCCCACGAAGAGCCATGCCATAATGGCTCCAATCACTGTGGCTGCGAATATCCTGTCTTTTTGCATCTGTTATTCATTTTTCGTTTTCCGCTTACAAAAGTAATGAAAATTTGCGAAACACACAACTTTTTCACCTTTTTCTTTTGAGATATGAAAAAAAAGATGTATTTTTGCATGAAAATATCAAAAACGTAACAGTATGCAGACTAATTGTCATCTCTCGGTGCTTGTACACGAGCAGGCGAAGAAATATGGTGAGCGCGAAGCGCTTATATATCAAGATTTCGGCACAACGGAATGGAAGTCAATGTCTTGGAATGTCTTTTCCGAGAAGGTCAGGACAGTAAGCAATGCTTTGCTCAACCTCGGTGTCAAGCCTCAGGAGAACATCGCCGTGTTCTCGCAGAACTGCGCACAATATCTGTTTTGCGAGTTCGGAGCCTGGGGCGTGAGGGCTGTGCCTATTCCTTTCTATGCCACAAGCAGCGAGCAGCAGATACAGTTTATGGTGAACGACGCCAAGGTGCGCATCGTCTTTGTGGGAGAGCAGGAGCAGTACGACAAGGCTTGCCGGGTGCTGGCGCTCTGCCCCACGCTTGAGAAGGTTATCGTGTTCGACCGCCATGTGCATATAGCCGAGGGCAACGGCTCCGCCATGTATTTCGAGGACTTCCTGAAGTTTGGAGCCGGCTATCCGCGCCAGTGCGAGGTGGACAGTCTGTCAAGCAATATACAGGAGGACGACCTGGCTAACATCCTCTACACCAGCGGCACCACAGGCGACAGCAAGGGAGTGATGCTCCGCCACACGCAGTATGACGCTGCCCTTGCAGCCAACCACCGCGGCATAAAGATCATGAGCGACCGCGACCGCGTGCTCAACTTCCTGCCCTACGCCCATATCTTCGAGAAGGGATGGACAATGCTCAGCATCTCCGAGGGCTGTACACTGATTATCAACACTGACCCTCACCGCGTGCAGCAGTCGATGCGCGAGACTCATCCCACATGTATGTGCTCCGTTCCGAGATTTTGGGAAAAGGTGTATATCGCCGTTCAGGAAAAGATGGACAAGGCTAATCCCGTGACTCGACGCCTGTTTAAGCGTGCCGAGGCTGTGGGAAGAAAACACAATGTGGAGTATGTGCTCAGGGGAAAGCGCCCGCCGCTAGCGCTACATCTCGAATATGAGTTTATGAACAAGATGGTGTTCAGCCTTATCCGCAAGGAGCTGGGACTGGAGAATCCCAATTTCTTCCCAACCGCAGGTGCTACTGTCTCAGCTCACGTCGAGGAGTTTGTGCATGCCATAGGACTGAACATGATGGTGGGCTACGGGCTCACCGAGAGCCTTGCCACCGTGAGCAACGACCATGTCGACGCGCCTGTGACCATTGGCTCTGTTGGGCGCCCGTTGGATAACGTGGAGGTGAGGATAAGCGATGAGGGCGAAGTGCTGCTCCGCGGAGCCACCATCACGCCGGGATATTATAACCGTCCCGACCTGAACGAACAGGCTTTCACCGGCGACGGTTTCTTCCGCACCGGCGACTGCGGCTATCTGAAAGACGGAGAGCTGTTCTTGAAGGAGCGCATAAAGGACCTTTTCAAGACCAGCAACGGCAAGTATATCGCGCCGCAGATGATTGAGGCGAAGCTGCTTGTCGACAAATACATCGACCAGGTGTGTCTGGTTGCCGACGAGCGCAAGTTCGTGTCGGCACTCATCGTGCCAACATATTCGCTGCTTGAGGAATATGCCCGCGAGCATGGCATACAGTTCAGTTGCCGCGAGGACCTTTGCGCCAATCCAAAGATAAACAAGATGCTCATGAGCCGCATCGAGACTCTGCAGCAACAGCTGGCACACTACGAGCAGATAAAGCGTTTCACCATCATGCCAAATCCGTTTACGATGGAGAGCGGTGAGCTTACAAACACCCTCAAGCTGCGCCGCCGCGTGGTGAACGAGCGCTATAAGGCTGTGATTGATAAAATGTATGAAGAGTAAAGGATAACTAAATAGTGAACACTTAGCACTAATTATGATAACACAAGAACAGCTCAAAGATGTAATGGAGCGTGCAGACGCTTTGTACAAGTATTTGGAGATTGACAAGAAAAAAATAGAATTTGAGGAGGAGGACCTCCGTACTCAGGCGCCCGACTTCTGGGACGACCCCAAGCGTGCTGAGGAGCAGATGAAGAAGGTCAAGTCGATTAAGCGTTGGCTTGACGGATATAATGATGTGCGTGTAGCTGCTGACGAATTACAGTTAGCTTTCGACTTCTACAAGGAGGAGATGGTGACCGAGGAAGAGGTTGACGCCGACTATGCCAAGGCTGTGGAGGCTATTGAGAACCTGGAGCTGCAAAACATGCTGCGCCAGAAGGAAGACCCAATGGACTGTGTGCTGAAAATCAACAGCGGCGCAGGAGGCACTGAGAGTCAGGACTGGGCATCGATGCTCATGCGAATGTATATACGCTGGGCAGAGTCGAAAGGACATAAGGTGACAATAAGCAACCTTCAGGAAGGCGATGAGGCTGGAATAAAGAGCGTCACAATGCAGATAGAGGGCGGCGAATATGCCTACGGCTATCTGAAGAGCGAGAACGGCGTACACCGTCTGGTGCGTGTTTCGCCGTTTAATGCGCAGGGTAAGCGCATGACGAGCTTCGCATCGGTGTTTGTATCGCCTCTTGTCGACGACACCATCGAGGTGTATGTCGACCCGTCGAAGGTTAGCTGGGATCTGTTCCGCTCGGGAGGTGCCGGCGGACAGAACGTGAACAAGGTGGAGACTGGCGTGCGTCTGCGCTATCAGTACACCGACCCTGACACGGGCGAGGAAGAGGAAATCCTCATTGAGAACACCGAGAGCCGTAAGCAGCTTGAGAACCGCAACAATGCCATGCGTCTGCTCAAATCGCAGCTCTACGACCGTGCGATGAAGAAGCGCCTTGAGGCACAGGCAAAGATTGAGGCTGGCAAGAAGAAGATAGAGTGGGGCAGCCAGATACGCTCATACGTGTTTGATGACCGCCGCGTGAAGGATCACCGCACAAACTATCAGACAACCGATGTCGACGGCGTGATGAACGGCAAGATTGACGATTTCATCAAGGCATATCTCATGGAGTTCCCCGTGGTGGACGAGGATTAGTGTTGGGGCAGGGGGTGCTATTAGCCCAATAAGCCTAATTAGCCTAATTAGCCCCATTAGCCCAATAAGCCTAATTAGCCCTATTGTTTCAATAGCCCCATAATAAAAAAAACAATAACAACAATAATAATAAAAAACTTAGAATTATGAAAAAGACAAAGAACAATGCTAAGCGTGCTGCTTACACTGCCAAGCAGGAAAAAGAAGGCAGAAACGTGGTGAAATGGATTATCGGTGTGCTTCTGGCAATGGGCATCATCTACACATGTTGGGTTTTTGCCATGATGTCATGAGCGGACTTGAGATAGAACGCAAATTTTTGGTGCGCGACTCCTCTTATCGGGAGCAGGCTTTTTCGCAAAGCCGCATCAAGCAGGGCTATATTTGCAGCACGGGCGGTAAAACCGTCCGTGTTCGCATTCGTGGCGACAAGGGTTATCTCACCATCAAGGGACCGTCGGACAGTGCTGGTCTCAGCCGTTATGAGTTTGAAAAGGAGATAACCGTTGACGAGGCAGAGCAGCTCTTTAAGCTCTGCGAGCCCGGCATTATCGACAAGACCCGCTATCTTGTGCGCAGCGCCGACCACGTGTTCGAGGTCGACGAGTTCTACGGCGATAACGAGGGGCTCGTGATGGCTGAGGTAGAACTTGGAAGTGAGGCTGAGGAATACACAAAGCCTGCCTTCATCGGCAATGAGGTCACTGGCGACCGCAGGTACTATAACTCGCATCTGCGCGGCAATCCTTATTGCAGGTGGAAGGAGTAAAGTTTCTTTCAATAAAAGGGTAAAGTTCCCCTCAATAAAAGGGCAAAGTTCTCCTCAATAAAAAGGGTAAAGTTCTCCTCAATAAAAAAGAAAGGAAAGGAGTTACTGTTCTCTTCAATTTTGTTGAAGAGCCATTAAGGGTGGAAAATTCGGAGGAACTTAAGCGGAATAATTATTCCGCTTTTTTCAGCCTCTTCTCAATCTTTTCCCTGAGGTCGTTGAGCGCTATGTCCCGTTCGATTATGCGCCCTGAACGGTCGATGAGCATATAGCACGGCACATCTATTACGCAGAACTTGCGGAGCAGCGGCGATTGCCACATCTTGCCGTCGCATACGGTAGCCCATTTCAGCGAGTCGCGGTCGGAACGCCGCTTGCAGTCATCTTTCTGTGCGTCTATGCAAACGCTTAGCACGGCAAGGCGCGAGCCGTATTCCTTTTTCATTGTCTGCATCTGGCTGATAAGACTGTAACTCTCGCTCACCCACGATGCCCAGAAAAGTACCACGTTCAGCTCCGATTTCAGTGTGAAGGCGTTGACAGCCTTTCCGTATATGTCGGTGGCAGAGAAGTCGGGCATACGCTTAAAGTCAGCCATGTTGCGCACCACTTCGAGCTGCTTGCGCAAAGCCTGCAGACGGATATTTGCGGGCGCTTTCTTCAGCAGGTTGTCCACAAGGGTGTAAGCCTCCTTATAGTCGGGCTTTTCTGCCTGCAGCAGATATTTGTCTATGAGGTGTATGCTGACAATCGAGCCGGGATTGTCGTTGATGAACTGTATTGCCGATTTTTTCTGCTCAGGCGGTGTCTGGTTGGCAATATGCTTGCGCAGTTCGGTCATCTTTTTGTTTTCGTCGGTGCCTTCAATCTCTATTTCTTTCAGGTGCGACACGTCACCGCTTATTTTCGCCGTGGCTCCCGACTTCCCGAACACCACCTGTTCTGATGAGTTGGGAAACACAATCATATAGGTTGCCTCTTCAGCGAGTGACGTCTCGAAGCTGAAGCGTCCGTCGGCTATGTGTATGGTGTCAATGCCCACCAGTCCGCCGTCGGGACTGTAGATGTAGAACTCGCCCTGGTTGATGTTGTTCAGGCGGCCCTCAATGCGGAACTGCCCGTCGGATACACCGCACGATGTTAGTGCGGCAATGGAAACAAAAAGACAAATGGCAATAAAAAAGGAGTTCAATTGCCGTTTCATTATATTACCTATAGCATTATTCATAGGACAAATGCAATTGAACTCCTTATTTATTTAAATATGGGATGTTTATTATTTCACGTTCTTCAGCTCAAGGTCGTTGGCTGCATACTTCTGCAGCGAAGGATCCTTTGCAAGAGCCGACTTCAGAGCCTGTGCAGCTGCGCTGTTGTTGCCCTGACGTGCATTGATGATTGCCTTGAGGTAATCGGTCACACCGTTGGCGTTCTTCACGCGGCTCAGAGTCTGCAGGGCAGAAGCATAGTCCTTGTTGAGGAGCTGTGCAAGAGCAGCGCTGTTGCTGTTAGAGTTACCGAAGTCGATGGCAGCCTGAGCATAGTTGCCCTGAGCTATGTGGAGGTTACCCAGAACCTCGCCCAGTCCGTTGGCGCCTGCAGCCTGTGAAATCAGAGTCTCAGCAGTCTTAACGTCGCCGCTCTGGAGAGCAATCATACCGAGGTTAGCCTTGGCCTCAGCAGCCTTGTTACTTACAGCCACAGCCTTGTTGAGATAATCCTTAGCCTTGTTGTAGTCGCCGTTGGCGTATGCCAGAGTGGCGAGGTTGTTGAATGCGCGTGCATCGTTAGGATAGATCTCGGCTGTCTTGGTGTAGCGTGCAGCCTTCTCAGCGCAGTCGTTGGTGAGAGTTGCAGAGTAGAGCATTTCCTCTACGCTCAGCTCCTTTGCGTCAGCCTTGAGCTGCTCTTCAATCTGAGCGTCGCTGCGGCCGATGAGCTCGTAGTTGATGGTCATGCGTGCACGGCGGAGCTGTGGCAGGATGCCGTCAGCCAGCTCGCGGAATGCAGAGCTCATGCTCTTAATCTGTGCCTCACGCTCCTCTGGATCCTTGTACATAGAGAGTACGCGGAGGATTACGTCCTTGTCCTGGATGTTGCTTGCCTTAACCAGCTCCTGGAATCCTTCCCAGTCCTGAGCGGTGTAGTTGGCATCAACGTCAGCCTGCATCTTAGCCTTCTTCAGCTGCTGGCCTACGAACTTCTCAGAGTTCTGCTGACGCTTGTTGGCGAGCTTGTCGTTGAGCTTTACACCACCATCAGGTGAAGCGTAAGCCGATACCTCGATGTTGGTGAGGTTGAGACGCTCGCGGTCGTTGTTGATTTCGTTGAGCAGGTTAACAAACTCCTTCACCGAGTTGTTCTTCAGCTCGCTCTTGCGGAGCTCAGCCTGCTGTATGAGGAAGTTAACGTTGGCAACCTGCTTCTGCTCTACGATGCGCTGGAAAGCGTCTGGCATAAGGCAAGCCTGGCTGCTCTTCATTGTCTCCTTGTAAAGTTCTGATGTAGCGATGATGCCGTCGGCAACCTTGATTTCCGGCACGTTAACGGCTTTCTTGCCCACCTTTGCGTCGAATGTGAGGTAGAGCTCGCTCTTCTGCATCTCAGGCACATACTTGAAGTTTGACTTCATGGTATAGTGACCGCCCACGAGGTAAGAGATGGTCTGGTCGTTGCCCTGCACCTTCTCGCCCTGGAATGTAGCGGGGCTGCCTGCCACGCTCTGTCCGTTGTAGCGGAGCACGGGAGTAACTGTAACCACAGCCTTCTTTTTCATGTACTTCTCAGGGAAGATACCATTGATAGTTACTGGAACCTGGCCTGCCTCGGTCTCCATCGGATTAGGCACAACCTTAATGTTGTCGGCAGAAAGTGCTCCAAGTTTGCTTGAGCACGATGTCAGCATAAGAACAGATGCTGCTGACAGGAATAAAAGATTTTTCGTTTGCATACTTTAAGTTATATAAAGTGATTCTCTCAATTTTTTAGTGTGCCGCGAGCGGGACTCGAACCCGCACGACCGTTTCGGGTCAAGGGATTTTAAGTCCCTCGTGTCTACCAATTCCACCATTGCGGCATCAAAATTTTGTGCAAAGGTAGCATTATAATTCTATATTGCCAAAGTTTTTTAATTATTTTAGCACAAAACGATAAAGTTTTTTAAAATTTACAATAAATATAAGTTGCTGACGGGCAGTTTTTGTATATTCGTTGCAAAATAAATCAGTTATGTACCTGCAGCGGCGAGCCTGGTCCTGAAAATGCCACTTTGTACTCCAGCAGACGTATGCCTGCCGTGGTGCAGCTTCCGTTTTCAAGCATATACGCCGACTGGCACGACGGACATTTCACCATCTGCCTGTTGTCGTCCCATTCCAGTGCACTGTTTCTGGCATTGTCAAGACATTTCGGACATTGGCGGTCGTATGCCCTGATGCCCGAGAAATTGCTGCATCCCACGATTATTCCGTTGTCGGCACCCATGTTGTTGTAGTTCACCCTGTGGTTTTCTATTTCCGTGGTCATGGCTATGTCCTCGGCATCGCCGTTGTTGGGTGTCACCATCACATGGTTTATTCCTTGGCTCTGTCTCACCGACACGAATGTCCACATGCCTGGATTGTCCAGCGAACGTGTCAGAATGCTCGTGGGGTGCTTGCCCGTGTCGAAATAGAAGTTGCAGGGATAGGTGGTGCTGTATTGCGGGTCGGCGCTGCATGCCGTGAGCAGGGTCATTATTATTAGTTGACAAGTTAACAAGTAGACGAGTGGACGAGTAGACAAGTTGACGAGTAGATAAGTTTTTAGTTTCTTGTCCACTTGTCTACTTGTCAACTTGTTCCCTTGTGTGTTTGTCCTCTTGTTCATTTGTTTACTTGTCAACTCGTCTACTGAAGCAACGCCTTTTCCGCTTCTTCCATGCGCTGGAACTCAAAACCGTCTAATACCTTGTCCATAAGTGCCTCGATTTTGTCGTTGCACAGGTTGCCTATGCTGCCCTCGTGGGTGTGGTGTATGTTCTTGTCGGCATGGAACTTACCTGCCTCAATGTCCAGCCCCACCTTCTTGTAGGCATCGCGGAACGGCATTCCAGCGGCGGCAAGGTTGTTCACCTCTTCCACCGAGAACATCGGGTCGTACATCGGATTGTCCAGAATGTTACGGTTCACGTCAATCTTGTTGATGATGTATGCCGCCATCTGCAGACAGTCCTTCAGCTCGTCGAATGCCGGCAGGAACACCTCCTTTATTATCTGCAGGTCGCGGAAATATCCCACGGGCAGGTTGTTCATCATCAGCATTATTTGCTGCGGCAGTCCCTGCAGCTTGTTGCTCTTGGAGCGGATAAGCTCAAACACGTCGGGATTCTTCTTGTGCGGCATTATGCTCGACCCCGTGGTGCACTCCTTCGGGAGTTTTACAAACGAGAAGTTCTGGCAGTTGAACATACATGCGTCGAATGCCATCTTCGACAGTGTGCCCGCAATGGTGGCAATGGCAAACGCCACGTTGCGCTCCATCTTTCCGCGCCCCATCTGGGCATACACCACATTGTAGTCCATTGAGTCAAACCCGAGCAGCTCGGTGGTCATGGTTCTGTTCAGCGGGAATGATGAGCCATAGCCCGCTGCACTTCCCAGCGGATTACGGTTGGTCATCTTGTATGCTGCCTGCAGGAACAGGGCATCGTCAACAAGGCTCTCGGCGTAGGCACCGAACCACAGTCCGAAGCTCGACGGCATGGCTATCTGCAGGTGGGTGTAGCCCGGCATGAGCACGTCCTTGTATTCGTTGCTCTTCTGTATCAGCTCGTCGAAAAGCACCTTCACAGCATCGGCAACCTCTTTCAGCTCGTGGCGTGTGAACAGCTTCAGGTCCACCAGCACCTGGTCGTTGCGCGACCGCCCGCTGTGTATCTTCTTGCCCATGTCGCCGAGACTGCGTGTGAGCATCATCTCCACCTGCGAGTGCACGTCCTCCACGTCGTCCTCTATCACAAACTTGCCGTCCTCACATATTTTATATATCTTTTTCAGTTCGGCTGTCAGTTGTGTCAGCTCGTCCTTCCCCAGCAGTCCTATGCTCTCCAGCATGGTGATATGCGCCATTGAGCCGAGCACGTCGTACTTTGCCAGATACAGGTCCATGTCGCGGTCGCGCCCCACGGTGAAGCGTTCTATCTCCTTGTTTATCTCAAAATTCTTTTCCCAAAGTTTGTTTGCCATATTTTTTTTATCCCTTTATTCACCATAGTCAACCATCGCCAGTACGTCGGCTATCCTCTCGATACCTTCTTTTAATGGTTTTTCTACCATCGGGCGCACGAAGATGGGAATATCTGCCTCCACCGTGAGCTTCATCTTGCTTGTGGTGTCGCTCACGGGCAGCACCTGAATCCACAGATGGATGGGCAGGGGAGTGCCAGCGCCCTCAAACTTCACGCATTTTGGCTCCTCGCGGTTCACTATCTTAAATGTCACCGCGCCCACCGGGTCTACGTTCAGGCTCACGGTGTCAGAGTCAAACGAGAAGTCCTTTATCTTGTCGGCAGGCACACGGTCCTTCACCCTTTCCAGATTGCTCAGGTCGCTGATGCAGCGGTACACAGCCTGCTGCGGATGCGGTATCTGCTTTATTGTGCTTTCAAACTTGCTCATTGGCGCCACTCTGAAGGGTTCTTTCTCCACTCGCCAAGCACCTCTACGTCGGCATCGCTGATATAGCCGGTCTTCACAGCCTGTGCCACAACGTGCTCATAGTCGGTAAGGGTCACGAGTTTGACATTAGCATCGGCAAAAGCCTTCTCGGCAACGGGGAAGCCATAGGTGTAGCTTGCCACCATGCCAACTACCTCGCAGCCATACTGGCGAAGTGCCTCAACTGCCTTCAAGCTGCTGCCGCCGGTGGAGATAAGATCCTCAACCACCACCACCTTGGTGCCTTTCTCCAGCTCACCCTCGATGAGGTTCTGCATGCCGTGGTCCTTTGCCTTGCTGCGCACATACACAAACGGCATGCCCAGCTGGTCGGCAACCAGTGCGCCCTGAGCGATAGCTCCCGTAGCCACTCCAGCCACAGCCTCTGCCTCGGGGAACTGCTCCAGAATGTTGTGGCACAGTTCCAGTTTCACAAATGTGCGGAGGTCGGCAAACGACAGTGTCTTGCGGTTGTCGCAATAGAATGGTGACTTCCATCCCGAAGCCCATGTGAACGGGTCGTTGGGCTGTAGCTTTATAGCTTTTACTTCAAGCAATTTCTTTGCAAATGCATCCTTTATTGATTCCATAACGTATTTTGTTTTAATTATTTTTGTTGCAGATAATTAATTTTTCTGCAAAGTTACGAAAAAAAATGAAGAATGAAGAATGAAGAATGAAGAATTATTACATCGTGCTAATTTTTTAATGTTTTTTATGCTGGGATGTTGCACACTAATCCTCTTCCTCAACATCGCTCCCTAAACATTCTCTTATCAGCTGGTAGTCAAACCCTCTCGACATCGCAAAGCGTACGAGCTTTTGCGTCACCTCATACTCCGAGCTCCCCTTCACGCTGCGCCGCTTGGCTTTCAGAAGCGGTCGCAGTACGTCAAGATACTCGCTGTCGGGAATCTCATCGAGCACGGTCTTTATTATGTCCTGGTCGACATGCTTAAGCCATAGAGCCTGCTCAATCTTCTTCCTGCCCCATTTGCTGTATCTCACCTTGTCTATTGCCATGGCGCGGGCATAGCGCTCGTCGTCAACAAACTTGTGCTCAGTGAGATACTGCATTATTCGGGCTTGTGCATCCTCTGCCACCTCCCACTGCCGCATCTTGTCAAGCATCTCGCCGCAGCAGTGCTCGCTCTTGGCGCAGAGTGCCGCCAAGCGGCTCTTGGCATCTGCCTCAGATATTTGTCTTTTCATTATTTTTTGCTATCTTTACCGTTATGTTTTTTTTATAAGCCCAATATGCCCAATAAGCCCCATAAGCCTAATATATAAGCCCCATACTCCCATTAGTTATTATTGCCAGTCTCCCCTTATCTCCGCAAATCGCCTTTTCCCGAAACAGTCCTCAATTATCCTGATGTCATTGAATCCCTCTTCCTTTGCCATTTTTGTCATGTCATCGGCATAAAGCGGATTGATTTCAAAGTAAAGTGTTCCGCCGGGCTTCAGAGCCTTGCGCGCATATCGGGTGATGGCACGGTAGAACAGCAGTGGGTCGTCATCGGGCACAAACAGCGCCGTGTGCGGCTCATGGTCGAGCACGTTGCCGTCCATCGCCGCACGCTCCTTGTTGCAGATATATGGCGGATTGCTCACTATCACGTCCCATTTGCCGGCATCGTCTGGGGCAGCGAGCGCATCACGGCACTCCAGCCTCACCTTTGCCCCTAATGCCTCCGCATTGCCCCTTGCCGTGCTGAGCGCCTCGCGTGATATGTCCCATGCCGTTACCTCTGCCCCGTCAATCCCCAGTGCCAGCGATATGGCTATACATCCGCTGCCCGTGCCAATGTCGAGTATCGTTGGCGAGCGGTGCCCGTCAGCGATGATATGCTCCACAAGTTCCCCGGTCTCGGGGCGCGGAATCAGCACGCCATGCCCCACTGCAAACCTGTGACCGCAGAAGTCCGTCCACCCCACGACATACTGCACGGGGTCCTTGCGCATCAGCCGCCCCACGACGTCAGCCATCCTGTCATCGTCGGGCAATTCCACGCCGCAGTATATGTCTGTGGTGTCCATCCCGAATTTCTCCTCAAGCACATACCGTGCTATGGCGCGTGCCTCTCCCTCATCATACATGGCAGCGAGCTGCCGCCATAATGCTGTATAGTTCATACTGCAAAATTACGAATAAGTTAGCACAAAACAAAATATAAAACATGAGTTTTAATATTTTTTTGCTCTGCATTATTGTGAGGCTGAGCCTATTCTTGCTGTGGTAACAGCTCAGGTCTGTTTTTTAATTTATCACTGAGACGCAGGGGCACAGAGTTTTTAATGCAATATTATTTTGACGATTAAAAAAACTCTGTGACTCCGCTGCTCTGTGGTTGAAAATAAGAGTTTTTCTGTGAGAATAACGAATAAATTTTTAAAAATCTATCGGGAAGAGTGTGAATATATAATTTAGAGCTATTACTGTTGCGAGAAAAATATAATGCTGACTAATTTTGTCTTTGAATTTAATATGTCAACATATTCAGACAAGTATCTTAAGATACTTTGTGATTTATCTTAAGATACTTTGCTATTTATGTTAACATACCCGGATGTGCCTCAAAATGTATTATTATCTTATATTTTCTTATTTCGTATCGGTATCGAGTATGGCCGAGCGGTTGGAGTCATCTATGTCCACATTCTCAAACTTATGTTTCTTGCCGTAAGTGAAGCGGTAGCTCACGCGCATGGCAAACATATTGTAGTTGGTGCGGGGACTGTACGAGTCGGAGATATTTGTGTATCCGTTGCGGTGAATCTCATTCTTTTCTGACGTTTTCATCAGAGGATTCTTTGAGTATAGGTTGAACGACCAGTTTCCCGTATTGTATCCCACAGACAGTGTGAGTTGTTGCGGGCGTGTTGTTGTGCCGCCAGCACTGTTAAGCCCTTTTCTTCTTGTGTCATAGCTTAGCTTGCACTGCCATCCTTTGTCAAAAAAGGTCAGCGAGGTATTGGCATTCCATACGTCGAGTGTATTGAGATAGCCAATACGCTGTTTGCTGTGCGTATATTGTCCCGAGCCCGACCATTTCAGTTTATCGGGTATCAGGTTCAGCTGCAGCTCACCATAGATACCTAATCTTTCGAATGTGCCGCCATTCTGATATTGGTGTACATACAACTCGCGCTCCTCATCACAATATATGTTTTCGTATATGTTTTTTTGCGCTATGTCGTATCGTGAATATATTTGGAAACTTCCCCATTTGTAATAGCTGTTGAGTGACAGGTATGTGCTGAACAGGCGGCTCGTTTTTTGCTCGCTGCTGCCTGCTATTACCTGAAAGTCATCAATCCGCTTTTCGCCACTATTGTAATATTTCATATCAGGACTGTTCACACCCGTACCGAGACCTCCACTGAGCTGTGTTTTTTTTGCCAGCGAAATATTATAGAAAAGTGAAGGGGTGAAATACTCCTTTGTGTATGAGCCAAGACCTGCGTCTATGGTCTGTATCCGCTCCTGCAGCTGCAATGTGACCCTAAATTTCTTTGGTATTATCTGAAAGTTACATCCCGGCATTATGATTGCCTGTCCCTCGGTCAGCTTGTTCACCGTCGGCACACCGTTTTCTGTATATGTATTGTTTGAATGTTTGTAATAATATGTTACGTATGCAAATAAATTTATTCTGTTGTTTGGCTTGTGTGTTACATTAATTTTTGGTCTCATTAAATAATAATCCTCTTTTGTATGTGACAAATATGTATTTATAGCCTCATAGTTCCTCCACTGCTTTGTGTGGTTGTAGCTGGCATCCACGGTCGCTTCCAATGAGGTCTTTTTGCTGAAGTTCTTTTTATAATATATCTTTAATGTCGGCGAGATGTTGTCGTTGTGTCTGAAATCCTTCGTGTCTATGGTTCCTATTCTTGATATTGTCTGCTCCTGCAAGGTGCTGTTTGCACTGTGGTTATTTCGCAGTGACGCCGCAATCTGTAGCTTGCTTGTCTTGCCGTTATATAGATAAGCTAATTTCAAGCCGATTCCGTTGTTGTGTGTGCCCGACGGTTTTGTCATCACATTCTTCTCCACATCACCGCTTGCAAACGGCATCAGCGTGTACGACTCCGTGCCGCGGCTTGGAGTGAAATGGTTATACTTGTCGGTTATCTGTATGTTGAATTGCGATTTCTTGTTGAACATCTTCCAGTCCGCCATGTCATCACCTGCGGCCTTGTTAAGGTTCTGGTTTGCCTGTGCCATCACCATACCGCCGCTCTCCCTCACCTTTATTATAAAGTCTATTACCGACTTTGCCATAGGATGGTTGGGATCAAACTGCTGGTAGTAGTCTATACGTATAATATCTTTGGGGTATAGAGTTTTTATCTCGCTTTTTGAAGCTTCGCGCCCGTTGATGCAAAGCATTGTCGCCTCACCGTTGGTTGTCACCGTCTCGTCTATCGGGTCAACGCTCAGTCCGGGAATAGATAACAATGAAAGTGCTGAATATCCGTCGAACGAGTGTTTCTTGATTTTGTTGCTCAGGTTGATAATCAGTTTGTCGTCTTTAACAACAATGTCCCTGCCCTTTACCACCACCTCCTGAATGGTCTTTCCGTCGATGATGGTGTCGTTTGCGATGGTGTTGCCGGCTGTTGCGGCATGTGTATTGCACAGGCATACAGCTAATGAAATGAATGATAAATATCTACTCATAAATCTAAAATTTTTATTTGTTTGTTCTGTTTATACGTTGTTTATTGTTCTGCCTTTTCTATAGGCAATATCTGTGCCGTAAACGTAATGCTTTGATTGCCAGCGTATAAACATTTTAACAGAGTGTCCGTTTTCGGACATTGTGTATCGAAAGCGGACACTATACGGACATTTTACTCGTTAATATGAATACTTTGATATAAAATCCAACATTTATTCTATTTCTTTCCTCCTCCGAATACATATCCGAGAGTGAAGCCAATAAGCAAAACACTATAGTCATTTTTCCGCACGTTCCTCACACACAGCATAAACAAAGCCTACAAACTGTACCTTTTCCACTCCATATCTTTTCTGGTAATATTCGGTCATGTCACATTTCAACTCGCCGTTTCTTTTACCATACTCATCACGGAACTTCATAGCAAATTTAAAGCGTTGTTCAGTGCCCTGATTATCTTTCGATGTAAACACATACTCAGAAGAAACTCTGTCATAGCTCACCATCAACGTCACCTCATCATCATCCGGAGAACTTACATAACATTTATCCAAACTGTATTGTGAAAATAATTTCCATCCGTCTCCCATTACAGGGACTATGCTGTTGGAATGAATATCATCCGTTATCTCCTGACGTATATCCGAACTGCATGTAATTGTCTCATCAGCATCCCACACAAGCCAGTAATTTGTCCAGTTTATCAATGCACTCTTTACTGTAAGCGACAGAGTGTACATATTTCCTGCATCGTCCACCGTAACGTCAACCCGCCCCATACGTTTCAAGTCAAGATAGTGTTTGGGGGAATGTTGACAATCGTACCGTGCAGCCACAATGCTGTTATCGCTTAGTGCAACAACAGCATTATGTGACAGTTCCATATTAAATATATCCTCAACAGCAACCGTGCTCACTGAATCGATATAACAATCATACTTAATATGTTTCTGTACGTCGTCACTATCGGAACAGCCGCAGAATGCAGAGATTAATAATACGGATACTGTAAGTATCATAAAATTCAAGTATTTTTTCTGTTTCATAATCCTTTTTATTATACTTTTAAAAACTTCTTCTGCAAAGAAAGTGCAAACCAAATGCAATAGAACTTATTCTAAGTTGCTGAGGCGATGCCTTTCTTATGCAAAATTATTTCAAAAAAATTAACGCTCCAAATTTTTTAGCAATTATTTTTTGGAGGTTGTTACATCGGCAAAACGGCATAATACGACGATGAAATCGGGAAAAATTAGGAATATTATACGGAATGTAACGCAAACGGGAATAAAAATTGTAACACTGTTACATGCCGTGTAACAGCAAATCGGGGGGGGATTTTGGTGTTTTTCAAGTTTTTTGCACAAAAAAATAGAATTATGAAACCATATTTTTTGTTTTTCAAAAATAATGTAGTAACTTTGCATTATCTTTATACGAAATAAACTATCACAATGAGCAAGACATATATATTTATACTTAGCACCTTCATCACACTCATGGCTTGCACAAGCAGCCACGACAGCAAGATGTATAGCGAACTGGCAAATGTAGACTCACTGCTGACAAAAGAGTTGCCCGACTCAGCATACAAGGAATTGATAATGCTCGGACAGCCGGCTAAGAACGACAGAGAATGTAAGGCGTATCATGCACTGTTGGTGACTCAAGCAAGGTATCTGCTGTACATGAGCACTGACTCATGCGCTGACATCAACTATGCCATAGAATATTATAAGGAGACCGAAGACAAAGAAAAATTGGCACGGGCGCTGCACTGGAAAGCGGGGCTATTGGGCGAGGCTGGCAGATATTTGGAGTCAATTGAGGCAGAAAAAGAAGCAGAGGCGAATATCAGCAAAATCACTAATCCTATGCTTTGCATAAGGATATATAATAGTATATCATGGCTAAACAATAAAACAAATAATTTTTCTTTAGCAAAAGATTATGCATTTAAAGCATTACGTTTATCAGAAAAAATGAAAGATGAAAAACGTATAGCAGAAATGTATTATCGAATATCATATACATACACAGGTTTAGAACAGGTTGACAGCGCACTGTATCATATAGAAAAGGCATTACCGTTTATTGATTATACACCATTGAAGCCATCCATAATCCTTCAAGCCGCTTTATGCTACCGCAACACAGAACAATGGACAAAAGCTGAGGAATATGTAAAGAGGGGAATGGAGATAAAGTTAAACAAAGACTATGAAGGACTGTTAGGCGACATTTATATACATACAGGACGGGCAAACGAGGGAGTGGCTATACTGCAAAGAATACTGCCTGAGCTTAGCGGAACGGACAAATGGCAGGCAATGCAGCTGATAGAGGACGTGATGATGAAACAAGGAAAACATGCAGAAGCTGCGCGGCTACAAGAAGAAATATCGCTGTTAAAAGACAGCATAGCAAAAGAGAGAAAGACCACGGAAGCCCTTGCTGTGCAAAAGGAATATGACAGAGAAGTGGCAAAAGACAAAGCAATGAAGACTGCCGGCACGCCATGGCAACGGTATGCCATAGTGGGTGGAGTGTGTGCTGTCATAGTGACAATACTCTTCTGGAGCTGGTACCGTTTCGTTATGAAAAGGAAACACGACAGGGAAATGACTGAAGCGATGGATGAAAACACAAAAGCACAAAAAAGAATTGATGAGGCTGAGGAAAAAATAATGGAAGTTAAGGCTGAAAACGATAGAAAAAAGGAGGAGATAGACTCACTAAATAAAAAAATAAAGAAGGACAAACTGCAAACAGCACAGACTGTGATACGGGGTAAGGAACTGTATGACAGAATATGTGCTGACGAGAATTTCAGCATTACAAGCAACAGCGACTACGCAGACATTGCAGCGTATTATAACACGGTGAAACCGGACTTTTTCGCAGAAATAGAGAAGCAATACGGAACTTTGACAGATTACAACAAGTGCATTCTGTTGTTTAAGGAGGAAAAACACTTTGACAATGACAGAATACGGAGTATATGCAATATATCAGCAGGTGCCCTGCGCACGCTCATGTCGAGAATAAACAGCAGACAGCACGAAACGGAAGCGTATTTTCAGGCAAGTGTTCAGCGCATTGAACATATTTAACTAAAAAATGTATTGTGCATTGAACATTTATTTGTATTTTTGCAACCGAAAATCAATATTAAGATAATTAACAGTATGGAAACATTGATAAAAAGGTACCTGAACTATTTGGGTAACGTAAGTCTTGAATATATCAGAGATATAGAGACTGAAATTAACTGGAATGACCGGCTAATAGCAATCAGGGGACAGCGTGGAGTCGGCAAGACAACAATGATTCTCCAGCATATACTCAAGACTTTTGGTGACAGCGAAACCACAAAGGTGATATATGTCAGCCTCGACAATATCTATTTCTCTAACCACGGTTTGCTCGACTTTATCGAAACGTTCCACCAGCGGGGCGGGAAATACCTCTTTTTGGACGAGGTGCACAAATACCCCAAATGGAGCGTGGAGGTAAAGAACGCATACGATGAGTTTGCCGACCTTCACATAGTTTTTACAGGTTCATCACTAATCAATATTCTCGACTCCGAGGTTGACCTCTCACGACGCTGCATATCCTACGACATGCAGGGATTGTCATACAGAGAATATCTAGCTCTTTTCCATGGCGTCTCACTTCCGGTCATACCACTGGAAGACATCCTCAATATGCCTGAACGTATGTGCAGAATGGTGTGTGCAAAGGTAAAACCCCTTCAGTTCTTTTCCGAATATCTGCAATACGGCTATTATCCATTTATTAAAGAAGGCAGAAATTCGTATGCGGTGAGGATTGAGAATATCGTGAACATGATTATCGAGACTGAGTTACCGGCAATGCGTGGGCTCGACAGCGGCAATATCAGGAAAATTAAGGCATTGCTGTCTGTTATCGCCTCTGGCATGCCCATGTCAATAGACACGGTGAAACTGTCAAAGATGGCAGAAGTGTCACGTTCCACCCTGCTTGCATACCTCCACCATCTCGACGCTGCAAAAATTATACGTCTATTATATTCAGACAACCACAGCGTGAAACGTATGCAAAAACCAGATAAGGTGTATCTTGAAAACACCAATATGCAATATGCGCTCGGCGGCATGGACGTGAACATAGGAAATATCCGTGAGACATTCTTTGCCAATCAGCTGGCTATTGCCCATACAATAGAATACAGCAGTTCGGATGCCGGTTTTACGATTGACGGGAAATACACATTCGAGGTGGGAGGTAGCGCCAAGGATGGTCGTCAGACTGCCAATATAAGCAATGCGTGGATTGCAGCCGACGATGTGGAGCATGCCATAGGCAACAAACTCCCGCTCTGGCTTTTTGGCTTCTTATATTAATGAAAACGGATTTCTTAAACTTTTGTTCTGTACTCGATTTGCTGTAACTTTTTAAAAGTTACTTCCGCTCGACATACCAAAATAAAAAAACATTAAAAAACACTTTGGAAGAAACAATTCTTCATTGACTTCGTCGAACTTCGTTTCTTCATTTTTCTTCGTAACTTTAAAGAAGTTACGCTGCATCTCGACATAAAAAATATTAAAAATTCTTTTTATATTTTGTTCTGTACTCGAT
>ENA-OYXU01000068-OYXU01000068.1-human-gut-metagenome-genome-assembly--contig:-NODE-68-length-44463-cov-5.463182_pt1 | contig 44463 bp, 35 predicted proteins | sample MGYA00243243_ERZ653435 | MGnify/ENA primary metagenome ERZ653435 (study PRJEB26926, sample SAMN06165113) | human gut metagenome | biome: ENVO:00009003; feature: ENVO:2100002; material: ENVO:00002003... | reverse complement strand
CTCGTGGGCTCGGAGATGTGTATAAGAGACAGCTAAAGGACTGACCAAATCCCGACGTGATGCACTTGTCGATGACACAATCAGACTTATTGGTCTTGAAGAACATATAAATCAGCCAATCGGCGCACTCTCAGGCGGCCAGCTGCAGCGCACCCTGCTCGGACGTGCCATAATATCACGCCCGCGTATTCTCGTTTTAGACGAGCCGCTAAGCTATGTCGACAAAAGATTTGAGTCGCAATTCTATGACATTATCGCGCAGCTCGCACAGACAAGCACCATAGTCCTCGTATCACATGAAATGACTATGATTGCCGAGATGGCCAACCGTCACATCATAGTCGACCACAGCATCCATGAGTGCGCCGCATCACATCACTACGCCCGTCGCAGCGAATGTGAATGATTAAACACCCCTGACAACACTCTCATTATGGGAATAATCACCTCCGAGAACATCCTCCTTATAGGCTCCCTGCTGCTGATTGTCGGTGTCGTAATCGGCAAAATGAGCTATCGTTTCGGACTGCCTCTGCTGTTGGTTTTTCTGCTTGTCGGCATAGCCTTCGGAGTCGACGGCGTCGGCATACAGTTTGAAGACATGCACACCGCACAGTTTATCGGCATGATAGCTCTGTGCATAATACTGTTCTCAGGCGGCATGGGCACAAAAATAAGCGCCGTACGCCCGGTCCTGATGCACGGTCTTGTTTTGTCGACCGTCGGCGTGCTGCTGACAGCTGCCGTGACAGGTCTGTTTATATGGTGGCTTTCGGGCATGAGCTGGACCAATATACATTTCAGCCTTATCGCCTCTCTCTTGCTCGCCGCCACTATGTCATCTACCGACTCGGCGTCTGTTTTCGGCATACTCGGCAGCCATAAAGTCCGTTTAAGCAACAATCTGCGGCCCATGCTCGAGCTCGAGAGCGGCTCCAACGACCCGATGGCCTATATGCTGACCATACTGCTTATCGAGGCGATGACAAATATAGGCGACATTACTACGGGCGAAATCGTTCTGCAACTCATTCTGCAGTTCGGCGTCGGCATTGCCGGCGGATATATCACCGGACGCTTAGCCGTGTGGCTCGTCAATGCCTATCTGAGATTAGGCGGACGCAAAGCCGACAGCGGAGGAGACAGCCAGCAGACATCGGCAATGCTGTCCATCCTGATTCTCGGCATGGTCTTTCTGACCTTCGCTCTCACTACCGACCTCGCCGGCAACGGCTATCTTGCCGTTTATATACTCGGCATTGTGCTCGGCAACGCAAAACTTCCGTGCCGCCGCGGCATCCTGAAGTTTATGGACGGCATGACATGGCTCGCTCAGATTGTTGTCTTCCTGATGCTCGGTCTGCTTGTCAACCCGCATGAGATGTTAGATGTAGCAGCTGTCTCACTGCTTATCGGCATCTTCATGATTATCCTCGGACGCCCGCTCAGCGTCATGCTCTGCCTTTTGCCGTTCCGCCGTCTACCCCTGCGCGCCAAGTCATTTGTCTCTTGGGTCGGACTGCGAGGCGCCGTGCCTATTATTTTCGCCACCTATCCTGTTGTGGCCGGCGTAGACGGAGCGTCTCAGATTTTCAACATTGTCTTCTTCGTGACACTCGTCTCACTGCTCGTGCAGGGCACGACAGTGCTGACAGCCGCGCGCAAGCTCGGATTGACAGAGGGCGCGCAAGACGATGACGACTTCGGCGTAGAACTCTCTGACAATTTGCCGACAAGTCTGCAGACCATCACACTCGGCGATGAAGACATAGAGCATAGCCCGACCCTCAAGGACATGAAACTACCCGAGGGCACTCTCGTCATGATGATACGCCGACGCGGCCGCTATATTGTGCCTAACGGCACACGCCGCCTCCAGTCAGGCGATACGCTTCTTATCATCCGCGAGGAGGACGCCTGAAATCAGCGTTTGATATCCTTGTTGTAAAAGTATTTCCATAGCGGGGCGGCCATAAGCGACTGCTTGATTTCGTCGGCCTCAAGCATACGGCGCAGCTCTGCCTCGTCGACGACCTTGACCTCGATGTCTTCGGTAGCGTCAAGATGCTGCTCGCCGACAAGTTCTACATCTTCGGCGATATAGCAGTAGGTAAGATTATTGGACGCACCGGGGTTGGCCGAAATGACCATATTGAGGCGCCAGCGGCCATTGCCGTAACCGGTTTCTTCCATCAGCTCGCGCTGAGCGGCTGCCAAGGGCTCCTCTCCCTGTTCGACGACGCCGGCCACAAGTTCGGTGAAAATTTCTCCCAACCCGTGGCGATACTGTCTGACCATGACATAGCGTTTATCCTTAGTCACGGCAAGCACATTAATCCATGAGGGATATTCGAGCACATAGTACTCGTCATGTATGCGTCCGTCAGGCAGTTGCACACGGTCTTTCCTAACCGTCAGCCACGGACGGCGATGCAGATACTCACTATCGATAGTCTTCCACTTTTCCATATCCGAATTTTGAGGTGTAAGCTTGACACAAAGTTAGACATTCCGCTCAAATTTTTTGCTTAACTTTGTGCGATAAAATTTCTAGCGCTTAATCAGAAACCTATTTAACCAAAACTATATTTATATATGAAAAAGCAGTTATTGTTTCCGCTTTTATTCATCTTCGGTCTGCTCTGTTTCGGCATGACATCCTGTGACGATGACGACGACCCCGAAACATTGGTCGGCGTGTGGCAGCTCGCCCTGCCTGCTGATTATGACCTGATATGGTACTGTCAGTATGACCTGCAGCCTGACGGCACTTTCTTCGTTAAAGACTGGATGTCTGATGAGTACGAGCCACTCAACTACGATGCCTATGGCCGCTGGATTATTTCGGGTTACACCATCACATTTTACTTTGCCAACGGCGACGCCGAGACATACGACTTCACATTCGAGGGCGACAGGCTTATAATCTATGACTACGATGAGCCCGGTCCCAACGTCTTCATTCGCGTTTACTAAAGAATGTTAAAATGCGCAGCGTCCCGAAATGGACGCCGTTTTGCATACCTGTAATTTTATCTTTATGCAAAATTAAAGCACAAAGATTACTATGAAACGAGCACGCAAATCATCACAGAGAATTATCACCGCACGAATCCCCGTCGAACTACTCAGTCAGATTCTCGCCAATCCCGAAAACATCTCGCTCTGTCATACCCTCATCTCGGCCATAATCACTGCCGAGCGCATACGCAAACCCGAAGGCATCGCCGCCGAATTAGACGACGGCAATCTCCACCCCGTGTCATCTCCCGAGGCAGACTCGATGGCCGAGGACGCCCGACGTCATGTAGAGCGGGCCAAAGAGCGCCGCGAACGTTGCCTGCAGAGAACTGAAAAACGTGTTGCCATCCTCCTGAAAGTCATGCGCGACAAAAAGCCGGTCGAGCTGTCAGCACTTTTCGGCTCGGGTCTGTTCACTCCCGAACAGGAACGCGCCATCGACGCACTTCTCAACCCAACTGTCCGGACTATACGAAAACTGTCATTCGAACAACTCCGGGCCTACTTCATGCCGCTTTTCGTCAGAGTGACCGACACTGACATCAATACACTCCCCGTCGCCGACCGCCGCCATGCAATCGTGCGTCCGCGCAACGGGGTAGAACGGATAAAAAACTAAAGGCCGCGCCTCGCTGATGCTTGGCGCAGCCTTTATGATGTTCTGCCGTGACAACGGCAGTCGATTTAATCAGTGATTATTTCACTGCCACTTTAACGATGTCTTTGCCGCATTTGACGACATATACACCACGCTGTGCAGCTATGATATTGTCTCCGGCAGTCGTAACGTCAGCAGCGACAACACGACCTGCCAAGTCGGCTATGGTGTATGCGACGCCTGCCTCATAGCCGGCAATCTTAATAGCACCGGCGATACCGCTGATGTCTGCCTTGGCAGCCTCGACGCCGTCAATTCCTGACTGTCCGTTTGCCCATACTACGTTCGAGCGGTCTGACTCTACGCTCTCGCCTTTGACTTTACCGTTAGACTTAACATAGTATCTTACGGGGACAGAGAAGTCAACATTCCGGTCGGTGTAATTAGTGTCAGTGATGCCGGCGGCGATAAGCTCGTCGTCGCGATAGAGATTATAGCTCTCTACAGCCACACCGTCGACAGGATCGAATGTTACATCGTCAAGCATCAGGCCAAACTGCTCACTGCCGTCGTCGCCGACATGATGGAGAGCGAAGTAGCGTGCATCGGCAGGCAGAGTGAACTCATAGCGCTGCCAGCTGTTATCATCGGGACAGATATAGCCGCCGTCAAGCTGTGTGAAGTCGTCAGTATCATTACCTGTTGACGAATATTTCACAAGCACTGTTTCGGGATACTGCCCGTCGAGGATATTCATCCAGAAGGCAATTTTTGTACCGCCTTTGACCTCGGGTGAGATCAGCCAGTCGTCAGTGACTCCGCTCGATGCCGACATGCCGAGCATATAGTGTTCGCCCGAGTGCGGCTGTATGTAAGGATTATCTGAAGCGGCCGACGAGAATACTTGGAATGCTTTTGCAAAGCCTTTGCCCTCGTAATTTACCTCTGTGATGCCCCAGACAGCGCTCTTGTCGAGGTCAAGGTTGCGCCATCCGCGCATCTCCTCGGCGCAAGCCCACGGCTCGAAAGCCTCAAAAGACTCGGTATATACGGGCTTGGTCCAGCTCAGAAGCACATCTTTGTTCGTGCCGTAGTTGACGGCAAGGTCATTGACGACAGGCACGGGGGCATTCAGCAGGCTGATGTTTCGCTCAATCTCTGTAAGGGCGGCCGAAGGCTGGCCGAGAAGATTGAATCTCACGAGTGCATCACCCTTATGGGCCGCTTTGACATCAAAGCTGAAATCAAGCACTGCCTTTTTACCTGCGCCGACTGTAGCCGGAGCGTTCTCGGCTTGCAGATCGGCGATGATGCCGTTGTCACCGAGCACCTTGAATGTGTAGCCGGGAAGTGCCGCATCAGACGTGCCGGCGTTCTCTACTTCGACACTATATGTCAGCTTGTCACCGACGACACCTCTTGTATTGCCTTTTATACCCGAGATTGTGAACATTTCATCGGGGTAGTCTGCGACAGAATATGAGTCGAGCAGCAGGGCCTGTGAGTAGCCCTTGAGGTTGACACGGATACAAATCTGCACCCAGCCTTTGTTCTGGAATGTTGCGGGCAGCGATACAAGTTTGTGCTCCCAGCCTTTGCCCGACTCGCGTGTGAACGTTGCGACCGGCTCCATCTCTATCGCGGGAGACGACGCAAACACAGTGACTGACTCGGGGAACTTATTGCCGAAGAATAGGCTCAGATCGACCTTTACATTGTTGAGTCCGAGTGTTGAGAAACGGGGCAGCAGCAACTGTGACTCCGAATCAAATCTTGCATAAAGAGCTACTCCGCTCGTATTTGACGCTTCGTCATCGAGATCTGTCGGCTCACAGAATCCCCATTCGGCCTGCAGATACGAAAGATGGTCGATGCTCAGAGGCTCGTATGTGATGTTGACATTCTCGCCCTGTGTGGGGAAAGTCTCTTTCATCGGCAAGGTGAATAGTTTGCCGAGATGCACGCCGAAAGTAAACATCTCCTCGCAGCTTCCGACGACATTCTTTGCGGCTACACCGAAGAGATACATATCCTGAGTGTCGGGCGCCGGACAGTCGAACTCCCATGTACGGGCCTTGCCGATTTCGGCGGCGACACGCCATTCATTGCCAATCTTGCGATAAATCGTCACGTCGCATGCTGCGGGATCTACATACTCGTCTTTATCATTAAAGTCGTCGATGTCTATAGCGAGAGTGAGTTTCTGATTGTCATCAGAGACTTTGGTCTCGACGATAGGAGTGGCCGGACGGTAAACACCCGTATAGACAGTCACCTCGGCGACAAGGCCTGTACCTGCGTCAGACGATGTCGTGACTCTGATTATGTTCTCGCCCTGAAGGGTGGGCACGTCAAGAGTAACCTTCTGTCCGGGAGTGCCGCTAATGGTTGCCTCGCCGGCCTCGGAAACGGCCTTGGTTGTAATCATAGTGCCGGCTGCGAGCTGTTTGCCCGAGATAGACAGAGTCGGCATTGTGAATGTCAGTTTGGCTTTAAGTTCACCTCGTGCTGCTGCCTCGGCCTCGAGATCGGTTACCGCTGCAGGGCTGTCAGCCGATGCGTTGGCAACCTCGACCTTGAAATTACGTGCATAGAGGCGGTAAGACTCGATCGGCGAGATATAGTGGATACCGATATACCATTCACCGGACTCAGGCACTTGGAAGAGTGTTTCCGAGAGCTCGAAATTAGGAGATTTGTGCACAGTCGCAGCTTCGCGGATGACAGTGGTGCGTGTGCCTGTCGGACGCTGCGCGATTACCACTTCATATGTTTCGTCAGCAGTGAAATAATGGTTTCCGGTCCAAACATCCATTGAGAAACGATAATGTGCGTCCTTGTCTGTGAAGTTGATAGCCGGCAGGAACAGCCATTCGTCGGAAGTGTCGCCTTTTGAGCTGGCTTTGGGTGCGAGACAGTAGAATCCGCCCGTACGTTCAGACTGGTCATCGTAGCGCCATCCGCGCAGGCTCTCTGTGTTTAGGGGGTCTTTGACGACAGTAAACATGGCTATTATCTCGTCGTCAAGGTCAGTCGACCCGGCGTCGGGCGTTATGCTGACAGGCAGCGAAAGAGCACCGTCGGTATAGAATTTACCTGACTCGCCGGGCTGAGAAGTCTTGTCGCCGGCAACGGCATAGACCATTGCGCGGTGAGCAACCTGACCTGTAGCCGGTATAGTAACTGCAAGCGATGTGCCGGCGACAGGAGTCTCGTTCATTTTCACACCGTCGATAAAGACGTTATAGCGCACGGCAGCCGCATCAATATATCCGCCGTATGCACCGGCTGTCACGGCCGACCATGTGACTTTGTCGGCAGCGAGTGTCACATTAGCCGGAGCGGCCGGAGCGTCATGGCCGAGATAGCGGTCAACGATGAGCGGTGTGCCTGCGACACGGCCGTTGTCTGAAAGCGTGTAGGGAGCTACAGCAAAACGGTGCAGACCTTCGGTCGAGCTGAAAGGCACCGTGACATCAGTGCCGGCGTTACCGCGGAACGACCCCGTGACTTTCTCACCGTCGATTGTGACGTCAAGATAGACGATACCCGTCAGGGCGTTGCCGTTCTCAAAAGCGGAGGGAAGCGTGACGGTAAATTCGCCCGATGTAGCGGGTCCGCTGACATTCCAAGCTTTCATCACCGGAGCCTTGGCGCCGTTGGCGTTGATGTATTTGTCAGCTACCTCCAGTATCGGGAACTGCATGTTGCTCGAGAGCGTTCCGAGATATGTGACTGTGCCGTTAAGGTTGAGAAGTACCATATCTGTGCAAGGCTCGTCATTATCGTCATAACTGTCAAGCATTGCGAGGAAGGCATCATCCTTGGGGCTCCAGACCATGTCATTGGGGTAATCAGTCATATCATAGCTGTATGATGTGACCTGATTGAATTTTTTAGCCTTTGGGTCATATTTACGCATGGCTCCGTCATCACACAAGATATAAACAGACTGATCAGACGGGTTCCAGCCCATGTCGAGAGCGTTATCGGGAGGCGTGACGCCGAGATCTGTAAAAGTCTTGGACTCGGGGTCAAATTTTTGGAACTTATAACCATTGCCGTCGGCGCTCGACGTGATGACATAGGCCTCATCAGATGCCTCGTCATATGCCGTATAATATGTCACCTTATCCAGAGTGTCGAAAATCTGGAAGGGAACGTTCTCTTTTACGGTGCCGGTTGCAAGGTCCTGAATATTAAGACCGGCATCAGTTAGTCCGTAGTTCTGACTGGAGACACAGTAAAAAGCGTAAAGTTCGTCACCGCGCACAAAACCGCATGAAGGAGAGTAGGTCGATGAACTGCGTTTCCACACTATTGTCGGATCGGGGATTGAAACACTATACCATCCCGGATCGGCCGTAGAGCCGGTATAGGATACATAGCCACTGATGGCCGTGGCCTTGGAGGCAGCCTTCAGCGACGGACGCCCCGCGGCAGCACGGTTTGTCCGACGGCGTAAACCGGCAGTACTGTGGTCTATAACGCGGAGCGACTCGTGCTTGGCTCCCTCGTCGACAATATTGGCTCGTAACTTGCGCAGATGCGCCTCGTCCATGGTCACGGCAGCGGCTTTGGGTGAAGGCCCTTCGTGACAGTCGGCGATTGTCTGTCGCGTTAGCTGCGCCAGCGAAACCGACACAAAGGCCGATGCCGTCAAGGCAGCTGCGACACTAAGTAATGTTTTCTTCATTCGGGATAATGAATTTTATGAAATTATGGATTTATGTGATTTTATCTTTTGCTGAAACTTTTACTTTGACTATGTATAAATACTTCCTTGATATTTTAAATGGCGGTCATAAATCATCTCACTGAGACCGGATATTTTTCGAATCCGATAATAGACATTGACAAAAGTAGACGAAATTAATGACTTTACAAACTAAAAACACAAAATTATACATTTTTCAAGCAAAATTCATTGAGGTTTATAAAAAAGATGTAATTTTGCTATCGATACATAGTATTCCGGATTTTATACATACCAATAAAAGCTATCAATTAATATTTAGTTATATTTAATGAAAAGGAATTATTTAACTCTGTCAATTTTTCTTCTCTCACTCACAGCATACTCTCAGGTCAGCCTCCGCACTTCGGATATCATTCGGCTCGGAGATATCGTCAAGACAATAAACACAACAGACCAAAAGCACAAGACAGCCACGGCGTCGCAGTCAAAGGTCGATATTATAATGAGATATGACTCGCCGTCGGCTCTTGACGAGATTAAAAGCTGCGGCGGTGAGATAATAAGTCTTGTCGGAACACGTACGGCCATTGTGCGCGTGGCTGCGTCCGCGGCTCAAAAAGTAGCCGGCGCCGACGGTGTCACCGGAGCAATGTTATCGACGAAACTAAAACATGCCAATGACAAGGCCCTTCCGGCCTCATTTGTCGACCTTGTGCAATCAGGCGAGGGCCTTGACCACGGGTACGATGGCTCCGGCATAGTGGTCGGCCTGTTCGATACCGGCATCGACCCTAACCATATTAACTTCACGGATGCCGAAGGCAATAACCGCGTAAAAGTCGTATACAGCTATCCCGGCAGCACGTCTGTCCCTGAAATATACGACACCCCGACCAAAATCTCGACATATGACTGCGACACGCGCAGCGAGAGCCACGGCACACATGTACTCGGCATTATGGCCGGCTCGTTCACCGACAGTTCGACAGACGGCGCTCCCGACTATCGCGGCATTGCCCGCGGGGCCGAAATTGCCGTAGCATGCGGCGACGGATATAACGCACAGATACTTGACGGCATGGAGCGCATCTGCAAATATGCCGAGGCGCAGGGCAAGAGATGTGTGTTAAACCTGTCGTTCGGCGACAATGTCGGCCCTCACGACGGCTCTGATGAGTTCACCGAGGCGCTCAATGACATTGCCGTGAAATATAACGCTATAATGTGTCTCGCGGCCGGGAACGAGCGCGAGCAGGCAATCTCGATTATTAAAGAACTGCCTGCGTCAGACCCGACACTCAAGACTCTGCTTGTCAAGGGTGACACGGAGGTCGGAGGCAACTTCCAGACCTACGGACCGATTGAGATATGGACCTCAGACAACACCCCGTTTGACGTGACCTTTGATATTATTAGCCGTACTGCTCCCGACAAGTCCTTATACTCGTTCGATGTTCCCGACAAGAAAGAGACATACGTTGTACAGGGCGACAACATCAATCAGTTTCTCGACAACACCGGCCGCATGACCCTCATAAAAGAGGGCACGGAGTTCCATAATCTTTATACCAACAGCTTCATGGGCGGCATCAAAGGTCTTGACCCGTATAACAAACGCTACTACGCACGTCTTAACGTCTATATCGAGGGACGCACAGCCGCAACCGTCAGCCGTAATTTCGTGAAAGTGACTGTCAAGGGACAGCCCGGACAGAAAATTTTCATGTACTGTGACGGAACTTACATGAACTTCGGCAACCGCAACATTCCGGGCCTCGACATCCCTGACGGAAACGGCACCAACAGCAACATGTCATCCGGCAAAAGCACAGTTGCAGTCGGCAGCTACGTCACAGCCAATATCTCCGGCTCGGGCTACCGCACAAGCACAGTAGGCGAGCCGAGCTACTTCTCGTCATACGGCGAGACTCCCGACGGCCGCGTTATGCCTGTTGTCTGCGCTCCCGGTCAGGTGATTGTAAGCTCGCGCAATTCCTACATGCCCACGAGCTCGGGCTATGTCACGGCATATCCTCTGCATTACAGCTACCTTGACAAAAAATCGCGCAAGACCTATTACTGGACTACCTGCGCCGGCACATCACAGGCCACGCCCCACATGGCCGGTATAGCCGCTCTGTGGCTTCAGGCAAACCCCGAGCTTACAATCGATGATATCCTTGATGTAGCGTCACGCACGGCCATTCTTCCAGACACCGGCAAAGGGTGGGGCAACGGTAAAGTTGACGCATGGCGCGGCATCAAGTCCATCCTCGGTATGTCGTCAATCTATGATATCATCGACAATGCCCCCGAAAGCATCATCATCGAGCCGTGTTCGGCAGGCTACAGCATCTATGCTCCCGGTCAGGATTCGCTGGCCGTTACGCTCCATGACCTGTCGGGACGCACTGTCGCCTCAGCCTCAGTCTCTGGCGACACGGCCGATATCGCCACATCCTCTCTTCCCGCCGGCGTATATATCCTCAATGCCGAGGGCAGCCACACATGCCGCACCGCCAAGGTGCTCGTCAAATGACCATCGGCACACATCACAAATGCTTACACATAATCCTTTTAATCAATATTTCTTATGAGAATTAAACATTTACTCTTAACAGCCGGACTGCTGACGATAGCCTCCTCCGCGAATCTGTCGGCCGCGCCCGTCGAGTACAAAATCCCCGCCACGCAAGACGAGTTCGAAGCGCAGTGGGAAGTCGTGGCCGGCGAAGTTGACGGTACGTGGGAATACGTATCCGGCGACGTCCCCTATGCCCGCACCACTGCGGTCAACGAGGGCGAAAAAGGAGCCGCACTCATATATGCCACTCCCGTCACGCTCAAAGCCGGTGACGTAGTCTATGTGCAGGCAAACGTTTCATCTGAAGATTATAACGACGACGAATGGTTCTATATCGTTTACGGCACCGACAAGAGCACTCTTGCCGACATGAAAGACGATTACTCATCTTTTAAATGCTGGGGCAAATCAGGAGGCGGTGTCAACTTCTCCTATAAACCGTCTGACTCAAGCAGTATGCGTGAGCTCAAAATCACGGAAGACGGCAACTATTTTTTCGGTGTGCGAAGCAAAAAACACAGCGCCACCTCTTCAGCAAAATCCATTTACTTTGCTTGTGCCGGTATTAAAGTTGAAAAGTCAGTCAACTATCCTCAGAAAGTCACAGGCGCATCGGCCAAAGCTGATGCTGACGGCAAATTGGAAGTTACACTCGAGTGGACATGGCCGACCAAGAATAAAGACGGTGACGCTATCGCTGAGCCTCTCGGTGCTAATATCTATCGCTCACAGTCATCTGACAAGGCAGAAATCTACACCGATGCAAGTCTGATTGCCACCGTCACCGACGGGGTCGCCGGCCAGAAGGCAACCTTCGTTGACAATGCCACAAACAGCAATCCTGCCATATCGGTTCCCGGCAAATACTATTACTATGTAGCACCGTTTAATGCTGCCGGCGAAAACTCAGAGTACACTTCAAGCTCGCGTATAGATTGCAAATGGGTAGGCGAAGATGAGAAACCGCTCAACCCGCTCAACGTAGTCGCCAAAGCTGCAGGTGACAATGTCGAGGTATCATTCGAGAAACGCATTCTTCAAGGTTACAACGGCGGATGGATTAATCCCGAAAAATATGCTATTGTGATCGCCCGTCAGAAAAACGGCGCGGGCGACTTTGTCGTCATCGAGGACGCATACAAAGGCGAGTCACCTTATGTCGACACCAACCTTGACGGTCCCGCCACCTACACATATTCCGTCTGGGCCGTCTATAACGGACAGAAATCATCTGAGACGAAATCAAAGGCCATTTTTGCCGGCGGTGCATTTGATGTGCCTTACTCGCAGACCTTCGATGCAAGTGCTGATTTCAACCTTTTCACTGTTTTCGGAGATAACAGCTCCTACAAATGGGCGTATTCATCTTCAGACAACGCAGCAATGTCCAGTGGCGGCTATTCTGAATACAATTCTACCATGGTAATACCGCCTCTGAAACTTGAGGCCGGCGTGCCTTATGTAATCTCTTGCGACGCTTGGGTAAGCACTGTTATCGATGACAGCGGCGACGAAGGCGGCGAAGATCCTGACCCATGGAATCCTTGGGAAGACTATTCTGTTTCAGCCACACCTAAGGCAACTACAGCCACCCACAACAACGTGCTCCGATTCCTTCTCGGACAGGAGGCAACAGAGGCCGGTCTTAAGGAGATTGACGTTGTCGAAATCAACAAGACCTCTGCCGACAAAGTGAAATGCAACGTTTTCTTCACTGTCGAAACTTCAGGCAGCTACTATATCGGTTTAAAGGCTGCCACAAAAGGTTACAGCGATAAAAAATATGTCGACAACATCAAGGTAGAGGTCAGCAAGACCATCCCTGCTGCTGTCGCAGACTTCAAGGCTGACACCAATCTCGGTGCCGACGAGGCCAAGATTTCATTCACACTTCCCGCCAAGACCAATACCGGCACAGCTCTGTCATCGCTGACCAAAGCCGTCGTCACACGTTATGACGCCGAAAACGTTGCTACCGTCGTCAAGACCATCGAAGGTGACGACGCTACTCCCGGCGCCGCTGTCGCTTTCACCGACGCTCTCCCCGCCTCGGGCAAGTATTCTTACGCAGTCGTATGCTATCTCGGCGAGGATGCGTCAGACGCTGCCACAACCGAGGCCGTATGGTATGGTTATGACATTCCCAAATCTGTCTCATCATTCAGCATCTCTGTCAACACTGACGGCGCAGACCCGGTTGTCACATGGACGGCTCTGAGCGGCACCGCAAAAGGCATGAACGGCGGTTATATCGATGACGCCAATCTCAAATATCGTGTATATCGCCGCCAGTACATGGCCGACAATGCCGCTGACGATTCATACACATTAGTTGAAGAAGTATCCGAGTGCTCGTTCACAGACTCTGAGACCGCCGATTTGGAGTGGAGCAAGTATTATTATAGTATATGTGTTGTCAATGGCGACAAAGAAGGCGCTCGTGCAGAAAGTTCGAGAAGCGCCGTGCTCGGCGATGGTGTCTTGATGCCTTACGAGCATGACTTCACCACCGAAAAATCATTTGAGATCTTCGAGGGCCGCGGATGGTATTCTGAAAAAGACAATGCCAACGAATGTTATATTTATTCAGCCAATGACCGCGGCGCGACTGCAGGTAAGGAAAATACGATTTATTTTCCCCCGTTCAGAAGCAACAACAGCATCAACCTCGGCTGCCGTGTTAACTTCGGTCTCTCGCGCACCAATGCCAACACGGAGGAGAATGTCGAAGTCTACCTCTGCACCCTTGAGTCAGACAAACCATCAATCGAATCAGGCGCCGAAAGCAATCCCGAGGCTGCAACAATCGCCGGAGAGGATAACCGTGAGATAGTCACGACACTTCCTGTGACAGCTGCGGCCAACGATCCGCAAATCGAAAATGTCAAATTCAACTTGCCGGCTACAGGCCGCTATCGTATCGCTCTGCGCCTCGCATCACCCGACAGCAAGGGCGTCAATCTGCACTCTTTCTCGATGGAAAACAATCTGACGTCGACAGGCATCGACGGCATCGGTGTTGATGCAACCGACAGCGAAGCCGTATATTACAACCTGCAGGGAATCCGAATCGAAAAGCCGGCCAACGGCATCTACATCCGCCGCACGGCAGGTAAATCCGAAAAAGTTGTGATACGCTGATATAAATTCAGATACGACACATTAATCAATACGGCCGGGAAAAGTCCCCGGCCGTATTTTATTATGATATGAATCAACTGTTATTAAAAACAAACCCTAATAACCGATCTGACGGTTATCAGGGCCGAAAGAGTGCGCACGAAAGGACTCGAACCTTCACGTCGTGAGACACCAGATCCTAAGTCTGGCGCGGCTACCAATTACGCCACGTGCGCTCATTTACGCTGCAAAGTTACATTCTTTTTATCACTTGTGCAAATCACCCGGAATTAATGCGTCAATTTAATGCCAAATCTCATCGGTCAAGAACTTTTCCAAAATACATGTGTTAGATTTTTAGTCGACAAGTATAATCTATAACAAATGTATCAATATGGAACAGAAAAGTATCAAAGGAACCCGCACCGAGCAAAACCTTCTTGCATCGTTCGCAGGCGAAAGTCAGGCACGCACACGTTACACGCTCTTTGCAGAGCGAGCAATCGAAGAAGGCTACGAGCAGATTGCCGCAATCTTCCTCGAAACTGCCAATCAGGAACTCAGCCATGCACGCAGATTTTTCTCGCTCTTAGAGGGTGGCTCTGTCGAAATAAAAGCCGGTTATCCGGCAGGCGTCGTTGGCGACACAAAGACCAATCTCGCTGAAGCCGCAGCCGGCGAACACGAGGAGTGGAGCACACTCTATGAAAACTTCGCAAAGGTCGCCCAAGACGAGGGCTTCCCCAACATCGCGAATACATATAAACTTATTGCCAAGGTCGAGACGATGCATGAGCAGCGCTATCTCAAATTGCTCGAACGCCTGACGGACGGCACCGAGTTTGAGGAAGCAGAGCCCGTCGAATGGATGTGCCGACGCTGCGGATTTGTCGTCGACGCCAAGTCAGCACCCAAACGCTGCCCCGTCTGCGGCGCAGACCAAGGCTGGTTTGAGCGCAAAGCCAATAACTACTAACATATCGACTGTATATAAACGGCTGCCATCTCCGTTGAGGGTTGGCAGCCGTTTTTATATGGCCTTAGATTATTTTATCGGAGTCTTTATTTTGCGTAACAGAATACATTCGGTCGGTGTCTTGCCATTGAGCCTTACTACAGAGTTATTCTGAACATCTAACGAAACGATGTCGGGAAGAATCCGGCGCAGAGCGTCCTCAGTCTCCATGTTGTCACAAGCCATCTCGGTCATCAGACCGTCATGGAGTGTGATGCTGTCACCATTTACAGTGTAAGAGCCTGAAATCGTGTTACAGTTGGTCATGATAGAGTAGGTACTGTCATCGAAGACAATATACTGAATTGTACCGGGCACCGCTTCGTCAGGCCGCACATAGTCAGAGTCATTGAAAACTATATTTTCGATAGCCCACTGACCGCGAAGGTCGGCATCGGCCTTTATCGTAGTGACAACGTCAGGGGCTTCTGACTTGTTATCCTTTGCCCCAGAGCAAGAACTCGCCGTAAAAGACAGGGCGGCAATAATTAGAAGTGTGTTAAAATGTAATCTCATGAAATTTGAAACTTAGTTAGTTTGATTTGCGGACGAAGTTACAAAAATGTATCTAAATGTCACGCTGCGCTGACACAAAAACGGCTGTCATCCCCGAGGGTTGACAGCCGTCTGTGCTGTTGTGTAAAAAATGCTGTATTATTTTACTTTGTCAGCAAGCTCAGCACCGGCTTTAAATTTCACGGCCTTGCGAGCTGCGATTTCTATAGTCTGTTTTGTGCGGGGATTGATGCCCTGACGAGCGCCTTTTTCTACTACAGAGAATGTACCGAAACCGATGAGAGCGACTTTGTCACCTTTTTCGAGAGCCTCAGCGATTGCAGCCACTGCTGCATCGAGAGCATTCTTAGCATCTACTTTTGTCAGACCTGCCTTCTCAGCAATGGCGTTAACAAGTTCTGTTTTGTTCATAATGGATTAATTTGGGGTTATTTAGGATGTTTACTGACGCAAATATAAGAGTTAAAAACGAAAAAACAACAATTTTTTCAAAAAAATATCAATATTTCGCGATTGCTTATCTGCTTTGTCACAAGATTGCGATAAAATGATATGAATTTCGTAAATTTGCAAGCCAAAACAGATAGTAATTTCCCATCCAATGAGCTTTTCATCTATAATACAGCGCATGCCGCCCGTGACCAAAAATCTGGTCATCATAAATATAATAGTCTGGGCATTTATGGCTCTTGTTCCCAGCGCCGAAACGAGCCTAAACAATTATTTGGCCCTTCACTATTTCTCGTCGCCCTTGTTCAACCCGCTGCAAATCTTCTCCTACATGTTTTTGCACGCCAATTTCGGGCACCTGTTTTTCAACATGTTCGCACTCGTGATGTTCGGCATGACCATCGAGATGGCTCTCGGGTCGAAACGTTTTCTGCTTTACTATATATCATGCGGCATCGGCGCGGCGTTGATTCAGGAAGGCGTCTTCGCCATAATGATTCAAAAGTATTATGACTTCTTCACTCCCGGGCAGATTGAGGAGATTATCACTCGCGGCGCCCGTCTGATATCACAAGGCTATAATTTCACAGACCCGGACGCCGGCGCACTTAACGCCCTTGTCAACACGCCTACAGTCGGAGCGTCGGGTGCCATATACGGCGTGCTGCTCGCTTTCGGCATGCTTTTCCCCAACCAGCCGATTTTCATAATGTTTCTACCGATACCCATTAAAGCCAAGTGGCTCGTGCTCGGATACGGTGTCCTCGAACTGTTCTACGGCATCACCGGCACAGCTACAGGCGTGGCCCATTGGGCACATCTCGGAGGCATGATAGTCGGCGTGTTCATGATACTTTACTGGCGCAAGCGAGGAGATCTAAATGACCGCTGGTTCTTCTAAATACAGCAGCCTGACCGAGCGATTTCCGCCCGTACTCATGGTGCTCTGCGGCATCAACGTCGTGGTCTACGCCGTGCTCGCCATATTCAGTTTCGCCGGCAGCACATCGGCAGTCGACGCTTTGGCGCTGCCGTCTGACATCACTGCGATGTTGCGACGTCCGTGGACATTAGTGACATATATGTTTGCGCAGGCTAACCTGCTGCAACTCGTCTTCAATATGCTTTGGCTCTACTGCATGGGCCGCATAATGCTGATGCGTAGCCCGGCCCGGCAGCTCGCCACGCTGTATATCGCCGGGGGCCTCACGGGAGGCATATTTTTCTGTCTGTTTTACGGCCTGATTACAGGCGATGCTCAGCCGACCGTGCTGATGGGCTCATCGGCCTCGGTGATAGCCATAGCGGTGACCGCGGCGTTTACCATGCCTAATCTGCAGCTCTATCTCCCGCTCATAGGCAGCGTTAAGCTTAAGTGGCTCGTAATCTTTGTCGTAGCACTTTTCTGCATAGGTCTGACGGCCACAAACGCCGGCGGCAACATGGCGCATCTCGGCGGTGCGCTTTGCGGCGCATGCTTCGCCTTGGTCATCAAAATGACGACGAGGAGAGCAGGGGAGACATGCAATCACGAGACCGACGAGTATCGGCGTCTGCTTGAGAAAGCCCGCAAATACGGCTATAACTCTCTATCCGGCAGCGACAAACGCCGTCTGTTTGAACTTACTCAACAATCGCGCAGCTCCCATGGCAACTGAAACAGACAGCAAGCAGCCGAGGCATCTGTCATGGGTGCTGATTGTCATCCGCACCGTCTTGGTAATCCTGACCGTCATCATCGACTTGGGACTGATTATTTCGGCCTATGCCGGCAAGGTCAATCCCGAGATAGAGCCCGTTGCGGCGCTTGCCGGTATGACTTTGCCGGCATGGATATTGGGGGCAATCGTGCTCATGCTGCTGACATTTATCGCTTGGTGGAAATTGGCGTTGTTTCAGCTCGGGGCTTTCCTGTTGTGTCTAAGCCCGATTCTCGACTACTGTCCGCTGCACATTTTTACCAAAAAAGCGCCGGAAGGACAGCCGGAATTCACGCTTATGACATACAACACCTATGGTTTTGTCAATCAGTATAATGTCTATCCCGGTGACAGAAATCAGACACTGAGCTATATACTCGATTCTGACGCTGACATCGTCTGTCTTCAGGAATCGCCGTCACTCGCGCCTGACGCTGAGACACACATCACCGAAGCACAGGTTGACTCGCTGCACAAACTTTATCCCTACGTATTCAAGGCAGGCCGCAATCAAAACGTGCTGTCAAAATTCCCGATTGAGCCCGTAGCGACCGGCTTTGAGCCCGGCGAGGCCGGTACGCTCGACTTGGCGTGCTACCGCGCCATGATACACGGCCGCAAGGTGACAATCTTCAATGTCCACATGCGCTCGTTCTGGTTGGAATATGACGAGCGAGAGTTATACTTAGGTCTCACCGAGGGCCATGAAGAAGATATGTCTGTCGTGCGCAACAAGTTACTGAAGAAAATTGCGCAGAAATGCGCCTATCGCGCCCGTGAGGTGCATGAACTCATAGGCTACATACGCCGTTTCGCCGGACCTGACGCCATAGTCTGCGGCGACTTCAACGACGTGCCCGGCTGTTTCAGCCTGCGCCAGTTGGAGAAACACTCTGACCTGCACAGTGTTGTCAGCGAGGTCGGATTCGGCCCCATGATAACCTACAATGCCGACCGTTTCTTCTTCCGTATTGACCATATACTCTATCGCGGCGCTTTGGAGCCTCTTTCGGTCAAGCGCGGAGACATACGCTCGTCAGACCATTACCCGCTGACGGCAACATTCACCCTAAAAGAAAAATAACTATCATCATCACATTACGCCATGCCTGTCAAATCGCCCACAGATGTAATGTCGCAAGCCGTCGCAAGCGGACGCGCCAAAGCGACGATACCCCTCAAACGCCTGATTCTAATGAGTGTACTCGCCGGAGCATATATTGCTCTCGGAGGTGTGCTGTCAGTAATCGGAGGCTACGGCTTCCCCGGCGCTCCGGTCGGTGTGCAGAAACTCGTCAGCGGAGCGCTCTTCCCGATAGGCCTGATACTTATAGTGGTATTAGGCGGTGAACTCTTCACCGGCAATAATGCGATGCTCATCCCGGCATACATGCGCCGCGACTATACCTTCGGCGCCGTGCTCCGCAACTGGACTGTGGTCTATTTCGGCAACTTCGCCGGCGCACTCGCTTTCGCGTGGCTGATGGTCTACATGGCCGGCCTGACAGCAGGCGCGCCTTACCATGACGCCGTCATCGGCATAGCCGAGGGCAAGGTGTCGATGTCGTGGCTCACGGTCTTCATCAAGGGCATAGGCGCCAACTGGTGTGTCTGCCTCGCGCTGTGGTTAGCCATGTCAGGGCGCCGTCTGATAGAGAAGATGGCCGGGTGCTGGTTGCCGGTAATGGCCTTTGTGGCCTTGGGCTACGAGCACTCGATAGCCAACATGTTCTTTATCCCGCTCGGCATGATGGAGGGCGCGACAGTGACCGTCGGTCAGATGGTCATCGACAACCTCATCCCGGCCACGCTCGGCAACATCGTCGGCGGAGCCGTGTTTGTGGCGCTGCCTCACGCCGCCCTGCACATGCGCCGATAAATCCCGGGTCAGAAGTTGTAGCCCAAGGCGATGCTGAAACTGTTGCGGCGCATGCGGTATGTGTCGCCCCCGATGTTGTAAGAGGCGAGTGGAGAGATGCCTATGCCGCCGCTGACACCTATATAATAAGAGTGTGCGAAGGTCACCCCGACACCGAATCCCCACTGACAGTCAAAGCGTTTCCAGCCGTTGTCGAGCAGATTGTCAGAGCCGGTCGGCGCCGGACCTGTAAAATTGGGGTCAAGAACGCCCTTAGCCGTAATATTAAAGTCAAACACAGGGCCTGTGAAGACCGACACCTCGAGGTTGTCAAGCAGGGCGAAGTTATAGCCCACGTTGAGCGGAATCTCCACGCCCCAGTTACTGACGGAACCGTCATAAAGCTCACCGTCGCGGTCGACCGGGCGTATGCCCATCGTGTTATAATAGACCGAGACACCCGGCTCGAGGAATACATGGTTGTTGAAACGGTAGTTATAAATCGCCCCTACGGAGAAGCCCGAGCCGTTGCGCAAGCCAAGGTCGCTGCCGGCCGGCGAAGTAATATCAAACGACACGCGTGTGCCGAAATAGCCTTTCTGCGCCGACGCAGAAACTGCGAACAATAATGTGAAACCGACTGCGGTCAATATTTTCCTGAACATAATGCCGTGATTTTATAAAGTTTAAATATTAAACAAGTCTCCGACAAACTATGTTTTAACGGCATAATCCTAAATTTATATCAATGACATACGCTTTACATGATTATTTTGTAATTTTGTCCTACTATGTTACAGTTTATAGCACAAATCAATGACAAATATTCGATTGCCGAGTCGGTACAGATGGCAATCGAGGGCGGCTGCGGCTGGATACAGCTCCGTCTGCCCGATATGACCGACAGCGAGATACGCCAGATGTCAGACGACATCATCACGATGTGTCGCGAGGCCGGAGTATTCCTGACCATCGAAGACCGAGTCGAGGCCGCGCGCGAGCTTCACATCCACGGCGTGCATCTCAACCGCCTCGACCGCCCTGCTGCCGAACTGCGTGAAGAACTCGGCGCTGAGGTCGTGATAGGGGTCGGTGTGGGCGATGCGTCGTCTGTTATTGCATTGCGCAACGCCGATATAGATTATGTGTCGGTCGATGCATCGATGCCGCTTGACCAAATCAAAGCTCTGATTTCGACCGTGCGTGAGGCCGGTGTCACGATACCGGTGGTAGTCAGCGGCGATATACGCCCTGACGATGCACAGGCCTTTATGGAGGCCGGCGCATCAGGCATAGCTACAGGCCGCTATCTAATAGAGTCACGAGACCCTGTTGAGGCTGTCGGCAAGATGCTCGCCGTACTTAAGCCGGCAAACTGACACAAAACCAAACCAATACATTATCATAAATAACATCCCGAGATGGTCAAGGACATTGCCAAAATGATGTGGCGCATGCTGATACCTGTCGCTATCGGTGTCGGCGTAGTCATATGGCTTTTCTATGACGATTTCAAACCGGAGACGCTCGACGCACTGCGTTTCGACTACCGCACTGTTGCGGCTCTCATAGCGGCCTGCGTCTTTGTGGTGGGGCGCGACTTCGGCCTGACATGGCGCTTTCACACTATAGCCGACGGCGACATCTCGTGGGGCCGCGCGTTGCGCGTAGACCTGATGTGCGCCTTCACGTCGGCCATCACACCGTCGGCCGTCGGAGGCTCGGCGCTCGCCATCTTCTATCTCAACCGCGAGGGCATCAGCGTGGGGCGCGCCACGACACTCACACTTACCACACTTTTTCTCGACGAACTGTTTTTCGTGATTTTCTGTCCGATACTGTTTCTCATCATTCCCGAGGAACAATTGTTCGGCGGGGGAGATTTGTTGCTTGAGGGCATAAAAATCGTCTTCTGGCTTGTGTATGCAGGCATCGTCATCTGGACATCGATATTATATGCCGGCATTATCGCACGGCCTCACGCCGTGGCAAATGCGCTCCGCAAACTGTTTTCACTGAAGTTGCTGCGCCGCTGGCTGCCGGATATCGAGCAGACGTCGGCAAATATGATAGAGGCCTCACATTTTGTACGCAACGCATCGCGGCGCTGGTGGCTCAATGTCTTCGGAGCTACAGTGCTGTCATGGTTTTCACGCTATTTAGTTGTCAACGCGCTTTTCTGGGGTTTCGTGCCGTCTGCATCAGGACTATTGGTTTTCGGACGACAGTTTGTCGTGTGGGTGGTGCTGATGGTCAGCCCGACTCCCGGCGGCAGCGGCATCAGCGAGTGGCTTTTCACAAATTATTACGGCGACCTGATCGGTGCGACGGGCATAGCGCTCGTATTAGCGCTGATATGGCGCATACTCAGCTATTATGTCTATCTTGTCGCCGGAGCGTGTCTTCTCCCGTCATATTTCGGCAAAACCAAAAATAAACATTATGTCAAGACGCATTAAACTCTTTGTGCTGTCGCTCGTGACAGCATGTGTGGCTATGGCCACGTCAGGACGACCGGTCTACATACTCCCGATTGAAGACGAAATCGACGCCCGAGCATGGCAGCACACACGACGCGCGATTGACGAGGCACGCAAGGCCGACGCGCAGATGTTTGTCGTAAAGCTCAACACCTATGGAGGCGCACTTGACGCGGCAGACTCGATACGCTCGGCAATAATACAGTTAGACATTCCTACTGTGGCTTTTGTCGACCACAACGCCGCGTCAGCCGGAGCACTTATAGCCCTGTCCTGTGACACGGTGATGATGACTCCCGGCTCGAGTATGGGAGCGGCGACGGTCGTCGGCGGCGACGGACAACCGATGCCCGACAAATATCAGTCTTACATGAGTTCGATGATGCGCGCCACAGCCGAGCGTCACGGCAAAATATATTCCGAGGCTGACTCCGCGTGGCAATGGCGCCGCAACCCTGAGATTGCCGAGGGGATGGTCCGCGGCGAGCATATCGTCTCGTTTTCGACTGACGAGGCCCTTGCCGAAGGGTACTCAGACGCTACCGTCAACTCACTTGACGAGGCACTCGCCAAACTTAAAGTCGCCGACGCTCCGCGCGAGCACTTCGAGCCGACACTGACCGACGACATAATAGGCTTTCTGAGCAACGGCGCCGTGCGCGCGATATTGGTTATGCTGATTCTCGGCGGCCTCTACATGGAGATGCACACTCCCGGTCTCGGCTTTGCCGCAGCTGTGTCGGTCGTCGCAACCTGTCTCTACATACTGCCGATGCTCATCAGCGGCACATTGGCATCGTGGATTGTCGTACTGCTCATCATCGGCCTGATACTTATAGCATTGGAGATATTTGTCATCCCCGGCTTCGGTTTCTGCGGCATAACCGGCATCGCAGCCATGATTATCGCTCTCACGGCCGCGATTGTGCCGGCATCCGATTCGGCAGACGAAGGCTCGACACCGCTGTCAGAATTTGTCACTCCGTTTATAATCGTCGGAGCCGGCATCTTGGCCGCGCTCGCACTCGTCATATGGCTGACATCGTCAAAGGGACCGGTCTTCATACGTCGTCGCTCGGAACTGATGCTCAGTCAGAAGGTCAGCGAGGGCTATATAGGCGTGGACATGACTCCGGCTACGTTCATAGGTCACAAGGCCGAGACAGTGACAGACCTGCGCCCGGCGGGCAAAATCCGCATTGACGAAAAGGTATATGACGCCGTGTCAACCGGCTCGTTTATCGACGCCGGCACAAGAGTCAGGGTCGTGAAATATGAAAACGCCCAGCTCTATGTCGAGCCGACACAACTTTAACTTTATATAGATCACGAAAACAAAACATAGTAAGATATGAATTTTATAGGCATTATCCCGTCACGCTATGCATCAAGCCGATTCCCGGGTAAACCGTTAGCCATGATAGGCGGCATGTCAATGATTGAACGCGTATACCGACAGGCATCAAAAGAACTGACGGATGTCGTCGTGGCAACCGATGACCGCCGCATATATGACGCAGTCGAGGCTTTCGGAGGACGTGTCGTGATGACGTCAGACAGACATCGCAGCGGCACCGACCGTGTCCGCGAGGCATATCACAATATCGGCTCGACGGCAGACGTGATAATCAACATACAGGGCGACGAGCCTTTTATCCGTCCCGAGCAAATTGCCGCACTGAAATCATGTTTTGACGACCCGACAGTCGGGATAGCGACACTTGTGCGCCCGTTTGACAAGGCCGGAGGTTATGAGGCCATCAGCGATCCCAACACCCCGAAGGTCGTGATCGACCACAAGATGAACGCCATATACTTCTCGCGCTCGGTCATACCTTATGTACGTAATGCCGAGCAGTCGCTTTGGCCTGAAAAGGCTGCCTATTACGCCCATGTCGGACTCTACGCTTACCGTGCGTCGGTTTTAGACAAGATAACCGAACTTCCGCAGTCGGCGCTCGAGCTTGCCGAGTCACTCGAGCAGCTGCGCTGGATTGAGAACGGCTACAAGATACGTGTCGCCGTGACAGACACTCAGACTATCGGCATAGACACGCCGGCCGACCTTGAGGCTGCCGAACGATATCTCAAAACTCTCGACAAAGATGCTTGACCGCAGCATAGCCCCCGAGACACACTCGTTCGGCCGGCTGACGCTGCCGGAATGTGAAGTGACCGTGCTGCCCAACGGCCTGACTCTGCATCTGCTCTCGGGTGGCGAGCAGGATGTCGCACGTCTGTCGATAATCGCCGACGGGGGTCCGTCGGATATCAGCCGTTCGGATGCAGCGTCAATCTGCGCAAAGTTACTCTGTGAAGGCTCAAAGTCAATAGACGGGGCAGCAATGGCAGACCTGATAGATTTTAACGGTGCATGGCTAAGCGGCAATGCCTCAGGCCATTTCACAACTCTGCGTCTGTCAGCCCTCACATCTAAATTTGACGCAGTGCTTGCGCCGGTTATCGACAGTTTTGTCAATCCGGCGTTCGAGCGTGACGCCTTCGAGGCCTTACGACAGAAAGCAGCCGCATCGCGACGCATAGACACCACAAAGGTGTCATGGCTTGCCTCGGCAGACAATCTCGCCCTCATCTGCGGCCCGTCACATCCCGACGCGCAGTATATGCCGGCAGATGAAATCGAACGCCTGACACGCGACGACATGATCAAATTCCACGGTCTGATAACCGAGCCGAGAAATATACATGCCTACCTTGCCGGAAAACTCTCTGACGAGCTGATTGACACCGTTGCCGGACGTCTCGGCGGCATACCGTCACAAGGGCTTGTATCACCTGTAAAAATTGTTCCATACAGTCCTGAAGAGCCTTGCAGGCGCACAGTCGCACGGGCCGGCGCGCTGCAGAGTGCCGTAGTCATGTCGCTGCCGTCAATAAAGCGTGACCATCCTGACTATAACGCCCTGCGCATGACCGTCACGGCTCTCGGAGGCTACTTCGGCTCGCGCCTGATGCTCAATGTGCGCGAGGACAAGGGGCTGACCTACGGCATATCGGCCGCACTATGCGGCTCGCGTGAAGGAGCTTATGTCGTCGTTAGCTCTCAGTGCGACAACAGTTTTGTCGGCAAAGTTATCGACGAAGTCAAATCGGAAATCAGGCATATGGCCGACCGACCGCTCACAACCGACGAACTGACACGCCTGCGCGCCAATGTATCGTCAGACCTCGCATCGACCCTCGACTCACCGTTCACGATGATTGACCACTATGAGATAGAACGTCTTGTCGGGACACCGTCAGACTATTTTGAAAGACGTCAACAGACTCTGGCATCACTAAGTCCCGAGCTGATATGCGAAATGGCGCGCAAGTATTTAGACGTCGACCGGCTGCGCATCTCGGTGGCCGGCGACACTGACAAAATATGCTGAAATGCGTCTTAGCCTGACAAACCGCGAGATACTTGCCATCGCCGTTCCTGCCATAATCTCCAACATAACGACGCCGCTGCTGGCGATGGTCGATACAACGATTGTAGGTCATCTCGGATCGGCAACGTTCATAGGCGCGATAGCTGTCGGCGGCAGCATGTTCAACATGCTATACTGGCTCTTCAACTTTCTGCGCATGGGCTCAAGCGGCATGACGGCTATAGCTTACGGGCGCGGCGACAGGCATGAGACCGACAGCATCTTTTATCGCGCCGTAGGCATGGCGTTAATGATAGGTCTCACCATCAGCATCTTGCGTCATCCGCTCGCAGCGATACTCTTGAACATCATCGATGCAGACGAAGCTACACGCTCGTTGGCAGCCGACTATTTCATGATAGCCGTAACGGGAGCTCCGGCCACATTGGGAGTGTTCGCGCTATCGGGATGGTTTCTCGGCATGCAGGACTCGCGCACGCCGATGTGGATGGCGATAGTCACCAATGTGGTGAATATCCCGGTCAGCATCATACTCGTTTTCGGATTCGGGATGCGCATAGAAGGTGTGGCCACAGGCTCCGCGACGGCCCAGTGGTCAGGCCTGATATTCGGTCTCATTGTGGCATTTGTAAAATATCGTCCGGGGCGTCCGGATTTCAAGACAATAATACGCGCCGACCGACTGAAGCGCTTCTTCATGGTCAATACCGATATATTTCTGCGCACGCTCTGTTTAGTTACTGTCACCGTGTGGTTTACACGTGCCGGAGCAGAGCAGGGGGTAGTGACGCTTGCGGCCAACGCCCTGCTGATGCAGATGTTTCTGTTTTTCAGTTATTTTATGGACGGATTTGCTTTTGCAGGTGAAGCTTTGGCCGGCAAAAATGCCGGCCGCGGCGACAGCTCCGGGCTCTCTGCCGTGATAAAAGCTCTCGGGCGATGGGGCACGGGGATTGCCATAGCATTTGCCGCTTTATATCTGACCTGTGGAGATTTAATCGTCACTCTGCTGACTGACAATGCGGAGGTGATAAGAGACTGCCGCCGTTATCTGCTGTGGGCTGCCGCCGTACCGTTGGCCGGTGTAACGGCGTTCATATGGGACGGTATACTCATCGGCCTGACGCGCACACGTCTGATGCTGCTATCTATGGCCTTGTCTATGGCCGTATTTTTCACCATATATTACCTGTTAACCGACAGTCTCGGTAACCACGGACTGTGGATTGCATTCGTGTCATATCTCGCCGTCAGGGGCCTCGTCGAATATTTTTGCTACAGACGTCGTCCGGCTCGGTTTGTGCGAGACCATGCAAATGATTAAATTTGCAAAAATAACCTTAACGATGGACCGCGACAAAACACAATCACAACAAGATAAAAGAGACGGGAGCAGCCTCTTGGGCGGCCGCACTCTCGCGGCCATGCTTCCCTTCGTGCTGATTACTTCATGCTTTGCCCTGTGGGGTTTCGCAAATGATATCACCAACCCGATGGTCAAGGCCTTTTCAAAGATTTTCCGGATGAGTGTGACCGAAGGCTCACTCGTGCAAGTGGCTTTTTACGGCGGATATTTCGCGATGGCTTTCCCGGCGGCAATGTTCATCAGACGGTTTTCTTACAAATCGGGAGTGCTTGTCGGGCTCGGACTTTATGCCGCCGGTGCGTTCATGTTTTACCCGGCCATGCTCAGCGGACAGTATTATCCGTTTCTCGCCGCATATTTCATCCTGACATGCGGCCTGTCGTTTTTAGAGACGAGCTGCAATCCCTATATTCTCGCCATGGGTCCGTCAGCGACCGCAACACGACGCCTCAATCTGGCGCAGGCGTTTAATCCGATTGGCTCGTTGGCCGGCATGTGGGTGGCAATGCACTATATCCAGTCTCGGCTCAATCCTCTCGACTCCGACGGGCGCGCGCTGTTGGACGACAACGAGTTTGCAGCTGTCAGAGACAGCGATTTGTGGGTGCTTGTGCAGCCATACTTGCTGCTCGGTCTGTTTATACTGACCATGATAGTGCTGATTGCCGTGGTGAGAATGCCGCGAGGCGCGGGCGACGACGGGGCTAAGGTCAATCTGCGCGGCTCGTTGGCGCGTCTGATGTCAAACCGCAGGTATCGCGAGGGTGTCATCGCCCAGTTTTTCTATGTGGGCGCCCAAATAATGTGCTGGACATTCATCATACAATACGGCAGCCGCATCTTCATGGCCGATGGCATGTCTGAAACAGAAGCCGAGGTACTGTCGCAGCGCTACAATATCGCGGCTATGGTGGCCTTTTGCTGCGGTCGCTTTGTCTGCACATGGCTTTTGCGGTTTATCGATGCGCAGCGTCTGCTGACAGTACTCGCCGTAGCCGCCGCAGTGCTGACCGCCGGCGTGATACTATGCGACGGTCACGCTGGTCTGATTTGCCTCGTGTCAGTCTCGGCCTGCATGTCTCTGATGTTTCCGACCATCTACGGCCTTGCGTTAGAGGGAGTAGGCGATGACGCCAAAATAGGCGCCGCCGGGCTCGTGATGTCAATACTTGGCGGCTCGCTGCTGCCACCCGTTCAGGCCGCAATCATCGACAGCCGAGCAGATTTCGGATTGCCGCCAGTCAATTTATCTTTCGTTTTACCATTGATTTGTTTTCTCGCAGTTGCATTATATGGGCTAAGAGCAACCAAATATTGAAAATAAACCCAAAATAATTGGCGTTTAGAAATCAATTTTGTAATTTCGCAATCAAAGTTATGATTATTTCGTTCTCAAAATTTATCAAGACTTTGAAAATCGCACAATTATGGATTCTAAGCGTCAATATGTGGCTATTGATCTCAAATCTTTCTATGCATCGGTCGAATGTGTCGAACGCGGCCTCGACCCTTTAGATACCTGTTTGGTCGTAGCCGACCGCAGCCGTACCGACAAGACCATCTGCCTCGCCGTGTCGCCGGCGCTCAAGGCCTTCGGCTGTGGTGTACGCCCACGGCTTTTTGAGGTAGTGAGTCTTGTCAGAGACATCAACCGACATCGCTGTCCCGGCGGCGTAAGGCAGACCTCGCAGTCGGCACGCGTGCTCGCCGCCAATCCGACGACGGCCGTAGACTATATCGCGGCTAAACCGCGCATGGGGCTCTACATAGACTACAGCACTCGCATCTACAGAATATATCTGCGCTATATCGCTCCCGAAGACATACATGTCTACTCGATTGACGAGGTATTTATGGACGTGACCGACTATCTTAAAACCTACAGGATGGATGCGCACGAACTTGCAGTGAAGATAATACGCGAGATTCTTGCGGAGACCGGCATCACGGCCACGGCGGGAGTGGGAACAAATCTCTATTTAGCCAAAGTCGCAATGGATATTGTGGCAAAGCATATGACGCCTGACCGCGACGGCGTGAGGATAGCCTCTCTTGACGAAATGACTTACAGACGCCTTTTGTGGAGCCATCGGCCGCTGACCGATTTCTGGCGTGTGGGAGGAGGTATCGCGCGCAGACTTGAGGCGGCCGGCATGAGGACAATGGGCGACATAGCGCGATGCTCAATCGAGCGCGAATCATTATTATACCGTCTCTTCGGCGTCAATGCACAACTGCTAATCGACCATGCGTGGGGGTGGGAGCCCGTCACCATCAGCCAGATTAAGGCATACCGACCCGAGATACGGTCGCTCTGCAGCGGACAAGCGCTTTGCGAGCCATACGATGCCACACGCGCACGCACAGTTGTATTGGAAATGGCTGATTCACTGTCATTAGACATGCTCGAAAAAGGTGTAGCCACAGACCAGATAGGGCTCTACATCGGTTACGACACCACCTCATTAGACAATCTGGCGGTAAGAGCCGCTTATCACGGAGCAACAACGATTGACCGCTACGGACGTGAAATCCCGGTTCACTCAAATTCATCGATAAACCTTGGCGCACCTACATCATCAACCAAGATTATAGTCGAGGCTGTCGACGAATTGTTTGACCGTATAACCAACAAAGCGTTATTAATACGCCGCATCAACATCTCGGCCAACCATGTCATCAACGAGTGTGAAATCACAGTCAAACATGACACGCCGATACAATTACAGCTTTTTACAGACTATGATGAAATCAACAGGCGAAGTAAACAGGAAGCCGCACGTTTAGACAAAGAACGCCGCTACTGCCATGCAATAATGAATATCAAAAAGCGTTTCGGCAAAAATGCCATTCTGAAAGGCCTGAACTACTGCGAAGGCTCGACACAGCGCCAACGCAACACCCAGATAGGAGGACACAACGCATGAGCAATTATGACGACATCATCAATCTGCCGCATCATGTCTCACGCACACGGCAGCCCTTGGGGACGGACAGCCGCGCGGCACAGTTCGCGCCGTTTGCGGCTTTAGAGGGCTATGAAGAGGCCATCGCGGCCAGCGTCACACAAAATATGCACGATGTCGACGCGACGCCGTTTGTCTATAAATCTTATATCTGTAATCTTATGAGCCGCGACGTCTGACAGCCGGTCAGCGCAATTCGCGGTCAAAGAAGGCGGCGACAGAGTCCTGCACGGCGATGCCGCAATCGTGAGGCATCGGCCATATCTCGCCACGAAATTTAGTGTCGGCGCTCTGCGAGCGGTATACGTCGCGCATCACGCCGTAGGCGGCCGCGACGCCGTCGGGATGGAAGAGTTTGTCAGAGGCGCCGTTGATGAAATAGGCGGCACGAGGCGCACCCAACGAGGCGATGTCGGGATAGTCAAGCCAGCGGCGCAGGCCTGGCAGGAGATTAATGTGACCGCCTTTCTCACGGCCGTGTGCCCATGAGAGCTGGTCGGCGGTCGTCGTCATCCAGCAGACCGATGCCTGAGCTTTGATGCGGTCAGACAGTGCGGCGAGCATCCACGAGCGGTAAGCACCCATCGAGAAACCGACAGCACCGATACGCTGGGGGTCTATGCCCGGCAGCGAGGCCAATATCTCCGTTACTGCAATATCATCGTAAGTCATAAAGCCGCTCAGCGAGCGTCCGAGCATGAGGAAGTTGCCGGCTATGCGTTCGAGCGCACGTCCGTCAGGCCCTTCGCGGCGTCCGCGCGCGCCCCAGAGGAGTGCATCATGCGAGATAACGGCATAACCGCGCGAGGCGAGGTAGTCACCGAAATAGCGGCCGCCGTAGCATTGCGCGGCCCACGCATCGGCGTCCTTGACGACTGCCGAGTCACAGGCAAAAGGCCGTATCATCTTTTCCTTGCCGATAGAGTAGTGACCGCCGTGATCGTGTAGAGCGACCACGGCCGGATGCGGTCCCGGGCCGTCAGGCATGAGGACATATATAGCAGCCCGAGACCACGCAGAAATGTTTGCCATATATTTACGGGCCGTATAGCCGTCGCGACGCTCCTCGGCGACGAGCTCGAGAGCAGGCTCAGCGGCAGCCGTCGGCGGCTCAAGCATACACTCGAAGACCTTGGCGCGTGCCGTGCGCCGCCACTGCTCGAAATCGCCCGTCGTGTCATTGCGCCACGCCAAGGGGTAGGTGAGCGAAGCCTGTATCGAATCAAGGAACAAGGGCATCTCACGCTCAAACTCATAGACAGTGGCCTGAGGCTTGCGTGCTCCGGCAATAAAACCTGCAGCAAGAGCGAGAGCAACGCCCAATGACAAACGAGACATATTCATATCTTAATTAAAATCATGGATAGATAACGGCATAAGCCTGATTGTCGGCGACTGTCGGCACCCAGTTGTCGTCGCCGGCAAGGAGAGAAGCAACATCATAGCCCTCATCTGTGTCAAGCTCTCGGCCGAAGGCGACACGCTGCGAACGATCAGCGCCGGGGCCGGTGCAGCCATATTCGGCATAGAAGACCGTGTGCTCACGCTCGGGCTTGCGCCAGTTGTGCCAGCCTTCGGGGTGGATGTGCGCGCCCATCTCGCAGCGAATGAAGACAGCCTTAGCATAATCACGCCACGGACGCGAAAGATATACGCGGTCAACGCCCTCGTCGGCTGTCAGCTTGCAGTCGAGGAAGACATAGCCGTTATCGACGTCGACATCAGTAGACGGTGCGGTCAGATAACCGCGACGTTTGGCGTGGATGGTGCACCGGTCAAAGACTGCCGTCGAGCGACCGAAGATGAAATCGACGGTACCCTCGATGTAGCAATTGTCATAATACTGGCGGCCGCGGGCCCATGTGTAGATGGTGTCCTGATTGCCGAGAAAACGGCAGTTACGAAATGTCACACGGTCAGCGCCCACAAAGCAGGCCACAGCCTGACCGACGGGACCGGCAGCGTTCTCAAAAGTGATGTTCTCGGCATAGAAGTCCGGGGCATAGATGAAGAATGACGACGAACCGGCTGTGCCGATTTCCTCGCCGAAGATATTCTTGCGCGAGGCAAAGTCGTCATAGGTGAGGGTGACGTCGCCCTGACCGATTAGAGAGACATTGATTTTGGAGCGGGGCACGACAATTTTCTCCTTGTAGACGCCGGAGCGCACAAGGATGGTCGTGCGATGCTTGCCGCAGAGGTCGGGCACCGCGGCGATGGCCTCGGCCACGGTGAAGAAGTCGCCGCTGCCGTCCTTGGCCACGACGAAGTCATAATGACGCACATAGGGCGCAAGGGCCGGAACTGCCTCGGCGAGAGCGTCGACGGCAATCGAGGCAACGGCGCGAGCGCCTTTCACATTAAGATGCGTGTCGTCAGTCTTACCGTCGGGACATAGGGGAACTGTGCCCGGAGCAACGTGCATGAAATATTTTTTAGATTCATCGGGGCCGAGCTCTGTGATAAATTTGGCCACAGGTGTGTTAAGGTCTACAAACGGCACGCCCTGTTGCTCGGCGACACGGCGAGCGGCGGTCAGATATTCGCCGTGAGTGTCGACAAGAGAGTCTCCGACGAAATTGCGTCGCGGAATCGAATTAAAAATCACAGGCTGAGCGCCCTTGGCACGGGCTTCCTTAACAAAGCGTGTAAGATTGGCGTCGTAGGTCGTGCCGGGGTCAGTGTGACGCGCGGGGTCCTCCTTACTGTCATTGTGGCCGAACTCGATGACGACATAGTCGCCCGGCTGAAGTTTCTCCACGACTGCGTCCCAACGGCCTTCATCAATAAAACTCTTGGTAGAACGGCCATTGACGGCATGGTTGTCGACCGTGATGTCATCAGAGAGAAAACCGGGAAGCATCATGCCCCAGCCGCGCTCGGGATTGCCTTTACGAAGGTCTTTATTGGCCATAGTCGAGTCGCCGATCATAAAGACCACGGGCTTTCTCTTCTCAGCAGGCATGGCGGCGCAAAGCAGCAGGCCGAGTAAAGCAATAGACAAGGATTTGAATTTCATGGATATAGACGAGATTATTTAAGTTTAACTATAAGCGGATGAGAGATGCAGTCAGCGCGGTGGCGCAGACGGTCGAGCCACTCGGCCGGAGTCTGCGGACCGGTTGGATTCTTTGACCATGCCGAGCCCCACCAGTAGGTGAAGTCCTCGCCCGGATCGATGGTGCTCACGGCAAGGATATGACCGAGAGCATCGCGGGCTGGCTCGATTACAGGCTGATATGTGACGCTGACATCGTCGCGCGGCACGTATGCGCCGATATATATGACGCCGTTGCCGTTAGAGGCATTGTCGGTCGAATCGGCGTAGGCGATGATAGCGCGGCGAGAGTCGGCGAGCTCGCCGTAAGGGTTTTGTTTATGGATGACGATGCCCGTGGCAATGCTGCGGGGCGAGGGAAGGGCGTCATAGCTGACAGTGGTCATGTTGAGATCAGAGCCGGCATCCAAGCGTATGCGGCGATGCTCGGTGACTTCGGTGCCGCCGGGAATCTGCATGGGATTATAGACCAATTCGACCTGAAATCGCAGCGGACCGCAGTCAGTGATACGGAAGACTCGCCATGCCCACGGGTAGATGATTTGTCCTTCGTCGTCAAGCAGGGCAGCCGTGCCGGCGCCGAGAGTGTTTGCGACGATGTAGGCGTCCATGCCGTTGCCGTGGTCTTTGTGGAGCGACTTGCCGTGGTCGCGCAGCCAGTTGCGGCGCTCGATGACGAGCGTGTCGACCGACTTGGTCCAGACGTCATAGCCGAAGCCTCGTTCGCCGCGCTGCTGCAGAGCAGGGCCATAGGCCACATAAGCCGCGAGGTCATTCTCCCAGTTCATATTGTCTTTGTGTTCGGGAAATTTGCGGCCGTAAACCTTAGGGGCGAATTCGGCAGGCTTGCCGGCTGCTATCTTATATTTTACTGTTGAAGAGGGTCCGACGGCGACTGGGAATATCAGCGTACTGTCAGAGGTAAGCTGCCACGGGAGCTCCCGGCCGTCAGTGTCTTTGACCACGAAATCATGTCCGAAACGCGCTGTGACGGCGGACGAAGGCAGCTCGGCCATCTCGCCGGAGCGCTGCATCGGCAGCGGATTTGAGACTGTCACCGTCATGGACGAGCGGCAGCCTGTTAAGACAGCGGCAAGCATTAAGCCTGCCGCTGTAACAGAATATAGTCTAACCGAAGCCATCATCAGAGGGTGACGCCGGTTTTAAAGATAGCGATTTCTTTAGCGCCCGTCTTCTCGTGTTTGAGATGCTCGCCCGAAGCGGTGGCGAGTACTTTCCCGATAAGGCGCGTCAGGGCGTGCTCGGCAGTCTCGTCCTCGACAATCGTGCCGGCATTAAAGTCAATCCAGTTAGACTTCATATGGGCAAGATGGCTGTTTGTGGCGATTTTCATCGTCGGGACAAAGGTGCCGAAAGGTGTGCCGCGACCGGTGGTGAAGAGCACCATCTGGCAGCCTGACAGAGCGAGAGCCGTAGAGGCCACGAGGTCATTGCCGGGAGCAGTCAGCAGGTTGAGACCGTTGCGGGTAATCTTGCGTGTATAGGTCAGCACGTCAACCACCTCGCTCTTACCACCCTTCTGAACGCAGCCGAGCGACTTCTCCTCGAGAGTAGTGATGCCGCCGGCCTTGTTGCCGGGCGAGGGATTCTCGTAGATAGGCTGCCCGTAAGAGCGGAAATATCCCTTGAAGTCGTTGATGAGGCTGACAGTTGCGTCAAAGACTTTACGGTCATGGGCGCGATTCATCAGCAGGGTCTCTGCGCCGAACATCTCGGGGACCTCAGTGAGCACGGTCGTACCGCCGTGAGCAATCAGCCAGTCAGAGAACATGCCGACCAACGGATTGGCCGTAATACCTGACAGGCCGTCAGAGCCGCCGCATTTCAGGCCGACCTTGAGCATCGACACAGGCAGAGGCTGACGACGGTCGGCTCGCATCTGCTCAAGCAGACCGCGGCAGATCTCAAAACCGGCCTCAATCTCGTCCTCAACCTCCTGAGAGATGAGAAACTTGACGCGCGATTCGTCCCACTCGCCGAGCTGCTCCTTGATGCCCGAAACCTGATTGTTCTCACAGCCGAGGCCGAGAACAAGTACGCCACCGGCATTGGGATGCTTGATGAGGGCGGCAAGGGCGGCACGTGTGTTAGCATGGTCCCGACCGAGTTGCGAGCAGCCGTAGTTATGGGTGAACGCACGCACATCATCGATACCGGTCAGATTACACTCGGCTTTGATGCGGGCCACAATGGCGTTGGCCTGACCGTTGACACAACCGACCGAGGGTACGACCCAGAGCTCGTTGCGGATGCCCATCTCGCCATTGGAGCGGAGGTAACCATCTACCGTCAGTTGCTCGTCAGAGCGGCTGTTGTCGCAACTGGCAGGCGAGTAGGTGTATGTAAGGTCGTCGCTCAGACCGGTGTGCAGGTTGTGGCTGTGAATCCACATGCCCGGCTCGATGTCGGCGGTAGCGTAACCGATGGGGTTGCCGTATTTGATGACAGGCTCGCCCTTGGCTATGTGACGGAGCGCGAATTTGTGACCGCGAGCGATAGGCTCGGCGAGAGTGACAGTGACGTCGCCGTCATGATAGACCGCTCCGGCAGCGAGACCGTCGTCGGCGAGGACGACAGCCACGTTGTCGGCGGGATTGATTTTAAGTATCTCTTTCATTAATGAGTGCTTAAAAAGTTTTTAAGAGCTTCGGCCATGCCGAGTGAGCGGATCTGTCCGAGATATTCGGCCACGCGCTCTGTGAAACCGGGCGCAAGCGCCTCGAAATCCTCAATAAAGATATCGCCCGAAAGGATATCCTTGACGGTGCGCGACCAGTCGTCTTCATGCCAGTTCTTGCGGATAAACTCGACGTGCTCGGGAGTGTCATCAGGCTCGAAGCCCGAGCCGGGACCGTAGAGCGACAACAGAGCGGCGAAGGTGAAGCATTCGTAGTCGGCGATTTTGCCTGTGCGGGCATAGTTGTCGCGGACGGTGGGGAAATTGCGTGCCTCCCACTTCGAAAGCGAGTTGAGCGAGATCGACTTGAGCATGTGGCGGATGAACGGATTGTAGAAGCGTTCGAGGATGCCTGCGGCAAACTTTTTGAGCTCCTCGGGGTCCTCGTCAATCATCGGAAGGACCTCACGCTCGACCATCTCGTTGACAAAACGGTTGACATCGGGCGTATTGAATGCGTCCATAACAGTCTCACAGCCGAGCTGAAGGGCGATAGGCACAAGGCCGGTGTGAGAGCCGTTGAGGATGCGCACTTTCTTGTCGCGGAACTGCTTGATTGACGGCATAAAGAGCACATGCAGACCGGCGCGGTCAAGCGGCAGGGCGGCATGAACTTTCTCATAGCCTTTGCCTCCGATGGCCCAGATATGATAGTACTCGCCTTTGACAACGACATTGTCCTCGTAGCCGAGCTCGGCCTGTACCTCGTCGATGGTGTCGCGGGGGAAGCCGGGCACGATACGGTCAACCAAGGTGTCGCAGAAGACGCAAGCCTCGTCGACCCAATCGATAAAGTCCTGCTCGAGACCGGCCTCACGGGCGTGACGGAGGACATACTCATGCAGAGTCGAGCCGTTGTCTTCAATAAGCTCGCAGCAGATAAAATACAGACCTTTGTCACGGTCGCCATTGAAATGACGCCAGCGGCGATGGAGCAGGGAAGTAATCTTGCCGGGGAAAGTGCGGGGAGCGTCGACGGTCACGTCGTCTTCCTCGTAACGAATGCCGGCCTCTGTGGTATTGGATACTACAAACTTAAGGTCGGGAGAGGAGGCATAACCAAGATAGCGCTCCATGTCTGCGCCGGGATTGAATGCGTCGGCGATGACGGTGATGAGACGGTTGGCCTTGACGGGCTTGCCGTTCTCAATACCCTCCAAGCAGACATGATAGAGATTATCCTGCGAATTGAGGATGTCAACTGCCTTGCTCTCATGAAAACGGGGCACGACGACAGCGACAGATGTGTCAATCACACCTTTTTCGTTGGCGATATCGAGCTGCCAGTCAACGAAGGCACGCAAAAAGTTGCCTTCGCCGAACTGCAGAACTTTGACAGGACGCTGTTTGACCTCAACGGCCTGACGATTTAATTTCTTCATTGTTTTTCAGGTATTCTATTAATTAACGTTGTGCGGGCACTTCGATAGCTTTGTAGCGGGGCACGAGGAGCTTCATTATGCACCAGCCCACAAGGTAAGACACACCGCAGATGCAGAACACGATAAAGTAACCTGCCGGTTTGCCTTCATAGCTCATAAAGGCCATGTTGGTCTGAGCGGCGTAGTCGAAGAGAATGCCCGAGCCATAGTTGATAAGCGATGAGCCGATACCGCCGGCCATACCGCCGATACCGATAATGGTAGCGATAGTGCTCTTGGGGAACATGTCACCTACGACAGAGTAGATGTTGGCCGACCAAGACTGATGGGCTGCGCCGGCGATACCTATAATAATGATAGGCATCCACTGCGAAACTGAGCTCAGAGGCTGTGCGGCAAGCGCGAGGAGGGGGAAGACGGCGAAGATGAGCATGGCTTTCATACGTGCCGAGTAAGCGTCGACGATGATACCTCTGCGTTTGGCATTGTCGATGAAAATAGTCGGAAGCTTACCGCCGTAAATCGAGAGCATCGTGATAAGATAGAGCACAAATATCATCATCATGCCTTCACCCTCAGATGTAGAGAGCTTGAACACGTCAGAGATGTAGGCGGGAGTCCAGAACAAGAAGAACCACCACACGCCGTCGGTGAGGAATTTGCCGAAGAAGACGGCCCATGTCTGAGGATATTTGAAACACTTGAAGAAGGGGATGGTAGCGGTCTTGCTGTCCTCAATCTCGGCTTTCTGCTCGGCCGTTTCGTCAGAAGCGTTGTCGTCCTGCTCGATGTAAGCAAGCTCGGCCTCATTGACGCGAGGATTCTCGGCCGGTTTTTTATATAGCCAAATCCAGAAACCCATCCAGACGAAACCTAACGCACCGATGACGATGAAGGCCATTTCCCAGCCGTTGCCCCAGCCGATGCTCTGGAAATATTTTGCGAGCGGGCCGATAGAGAACGGAGCGACAAGAGCGCCGATAGCAGAGCCGGCATTGAAGATGGCGGTGGCATAAGCGCGGTCACGTTTCGGGAAGTACTCGGCCGTAACCTTGATGGCTGCAGGGAAGTTGCCGGCCTCGCCGAGAGCAAGAATCGTGCGGGCAACGAGGAAGAAGTAAACCGAGACGGTGGCTATGGTTACAGCGAGGTCACCGGTTGCCTTAACAAGTCCGGCGGCGTCATCGAGACCGATATAGTGCTCGGTGGCAATGCCGCAGACAGCATGGAGGCAGGCACCTGCCGACCACACGCCGATAGCCCATAGATATCCTTTCTTCGTACCCATCCAGTCGATGAAACGGCCGGCGAGAAGATTGGCGACAGCATAAACGATAGAGAATACAGCCGTAATCAGACCATAGTTGGCGTCAGTCCAGTGGAACTCGGGCGAGATGAACTCTTTCCATGTCAGAGAGAGCACCTGACGGTCCATATAGTTGACGGTGGTGGCGAGGAAGAGCAGGGCGCAGATGACCCAGCGGAAGTTGGTCATGCGAGCAGTAGCGACAGCAGAATTGTTAGCCATGGTCATTAAAATTTAAAATATTCCTTGGCATTGCCGTAGCAGACTTTAGCCACAATTTCCTTACCTATAAAATCAAGCTCAGATGCAGGCAGCAGACCGGCCTCTACGTCACCGCCGATGAGGTTGCAAAGGGTACGGCGGAAGTATTCGTGGCGCGGATAAGACAGGAACGAGCGTGAGTCGGTGAGCATGCCGACAAAGCGGCTGAGCAGACCGAGGTTTGAAAGAGCGTTCATCTGCTTCTCCATGCCGTCTTTCTGGTCGAGGAACCACCAGCCCGAGCCGAACTGTATCTTGCCTGCGCCATATCGGCCGTCTTGGAAATTACCGAGCATCGTAGCTACAAGTTCGTTGTCTCGCGGGTTGAGGTTGTAGATGATGGTCTTGCCAAGTTTGTCACGAGAGGCAAGTTTGTCGAGGAATTTCGACATTTTCTTAGCCACGGTGAAGTCACCGATAGAGTCAAAACCGGTGTCGGGACCGAGCTGTGCCATCATGCGCGAGTTGTTGTTGCGGATAGCGCCGTAGTGGAACTGCTGTGTCCAACCCGAGTCATGGTCCATAATGGCAAACTCGACCATCATAGCTGTCTTAAACTTGGCAATTTCCTCAGCCGTCAGAGCCTTACCGCCATAAACCTTGTCAAAGATGGCTTCGATTTCGGCGGGAGTATAATCCTCGGCATAGAACTCCTCGATGCCGTGGTCAGAGAGACGGCAGCCGACTGACTCAAAGAAGTCATGACGTTTCTGCAAAGCTGCGATGACGTCGGCAAACTTGGTGATGTTGACACCCGAAACCTCGGCGAGTTTGTCGATGTAAGCGCGGTAGGCAGCGGGATCCTCGACGGCCATGGCCTTGTCAGGACGCCATGTAGGCAACATCTTGACGCCGAAATTGTCGTCACGGACCTTGATGTGATACTCGAGCGAGTCGACAGGGTCGTCAGTCGTGCACACGACTTCCACATTATAGTGTTTCATCAGGCCGCGGGCTGTGCGCTCGGGAGTCTGAAGCATGGCCGAACAATGATCATAAATCTCCTTTGCTGTAGAAGGATTGAGAAGTTTGTTGACGCCAAAGGCTGTCTTAAGCTCGAGATGTGTCCAGTGATATAGCGGGTTACGCATTGTGTAAGGAACGGTCTCGGCCCATTTCTCAAACTTCTGCCAGTCTGTAGTCCCGGCGCCTGTGATATAGCTCTCGTCGACACCGTTTGTGCGCATTGCACGCCATTTATAATGGTCTCCCTCGAGCCATATCTTCGAGAGATTCTCGAATTTATGGTCAGAGGCTACGTATTCGGGGATGAGGTGACAGTGATAGTCAATAATCGGCTGATGCTCTGCGTATTCATGATAAAGGCGCTGAGCAGTCGGAGTCTGAAGAAGGAAGTTCTCGTCGTTAAACTGTTTCATGATATTTAATATGGTAAGAGATAGGCAATCAAATATTTGTAATGATGTCTAAGGCCTCACGGCATTTGTCGGTAACATACGCCCAGTCAGCGGCAGCGACACGATCTTTAGGGAAGAGTTTAGAGCCCATGCCTACGGCAAACACGCCTGCCGAGAACCATGCACGGAGATTTTCGGCCGTGGGCTCTACGCCGCCTGTGACCATGATTTTAGACCACGGCATCGGGGCGAGCATGCCCTTGACCATTTTCGGCCCGAGGACGTCGCCGGGGAAGAGCTTGCATACGTCGCAGCCCGACTCCTGTGCGAAACCTACCTCACTGACAGAGCCGCAACCGGGGATATAGGGGACACAACGGCGGTTGCAGACTTTGGCTACTTCGGGATTATAAAGCGGACCGACAACAAAATTAGCACCGAGCTGCAGATAAAGAGCAGCTGTGGGGGCATCGATGACAGAGCCTACGCCCATAGCCATCTCGGGACACTCTTTAACAGCGAATTTAACCACTTCAGCGAAAACTTCGTGGGCGAAATCGCCACGGTTAGTAAACTCAAAAAGACGGACACCGCCTTCATAGCAAGCCTTTACAACCGCTTTGGCTATCTCTGCGTCCTTATGATAGAAGACGGGTACCATCGGGGCAGCCGCCAATTTATTTAATACAGAAAGTTTATCAAATTTTGCCATTACTTCTATTATTAATGATTGGAATATTAAAAAAACGGCATATCAGCGCTGCACGCGACCGTTTGCAGAGCCTCCGGCGAGAGCCTTGACCTCATCGACGCTCATCAGATTGAAATCGCCCGGCACAGTCTGTTTGAGAGCAGACGCGGCAACCGCAAATTCGAGAGCCTCGTCCATCGAGGGCATTGTCAGAAGTCCGTGGATAATGCCACCCGAGAAAGAGTCGCCGCCACCGACACGGTCGATAATAGGATTAATATCATAACGTTTTGACTCATAGAAAGTCTTGCCGTCATAAATCATGGCTTTCCAGCCGTTGTGTGTTGCGGAGAAGCTCTCGCGGAGAGTCGAGATGACATATTTGAAACCAAACTCCTTGGCCATGGCGGTGAAGATGCCCTTGTAGCCTTCGGCATTAGTCTCACCTGACTCTACGTCAGCGTCAGGTTTGAAACCGAGGCAAAGCTCGGCGTCTTCCTCGTTGCCGATGCAGACATCGACATATTTCATAAGAGGACGCATTATTGACTGAGCTTTCTCCTTTGTCCAAAGTTTCTTGCGGAAGTTAAGGTCAACCGACACAGTTACGCCGTGGCGTTTTGCGGCTTCGCAAGCCAGACGTGTAAGCTCGGCAGCCTTGTCGCTGATAGCGGGAGTGATGCCCGACCAGTGAAACCAATCAGCACCTTCCATTATTTTATCGAAATCAAAATCGGCAGGGTCTGCTTCTGCGATAGCTGAATTAGCACGGTCATAAATAACTTTAGAGGGACGCATAGATGCTCCGGTCTCGCAATAATAGATACCTACACGGTCGCCACCACGTGCGATGAAGTCTGTATTAACGCCATAACGGCGGAGCGAATTGAGAGCGGCCTGACCGATCTCATGTTTGGGAAGTTTGGTTACGAAATAGGCGTCATGTCCGTAATTGGCACAGCTGACAGCAACGTTAGCCTCACCACCGCCCCAGATGACATCAAATTGGTCGACCTGAACAAAACGATGACAGCCCGCAGGCGAAAGACGGAGCATTATTTCTCCTAAAGTTACTACTTTGCTCATGATTTTAAGTATTTTATTGGTTATTAATGATTTAAGTATCTACAGTTACTTCACAGATATGAATTTAATGCTAAATTAAGCCAAATGAAGCGCCTCTTTGTAATAATAATTGATGCAAAGCGCTTAATAAACAAGTTTTGACCCAATTTCCGACAATTAATTCAGACTCAACAATCATCAGGACGGCTTACACCCGAAATAAACGCTCGGCCAACCGCCTGATTTTTTATCATGCAAAGATAGAATTTAAAATTTACATCTTAATCTTCAGATTCAATAAAAACATATAAAAACCTCTTCGGCCCCAAAAGATGATGACAAGAAATCACACAGCATAGGACAAGATGAAAAAAAGACCGAAAAAAACATGTAAAGATTTGCAATTATAAAAATAATAGCTACCTTTGCACAACGAAAGCGGAAAGCCCGCATCAAAGGAGAGGTGGGTGAGTGGCTGAAACCACCAGTTTGCTAAACTGACGTAGGAGTTATCCTACCACGAGTTCGAATCTCGTCCTCTCCGCAAAAAATCCTGCAAGTCATAAACTTGTAGGATTTTTTGTTTATTATGCGTAATTTTGGGCAGGTTCGTGAGACGGTCTTCACAAAGGAAGACACATCTAATATCAATCATGATTCTTAAATAGATATGCTTACAGAAAAAGAGAAGATGTTATCGGGTGAGCCTTATGATTGTGGAGACATCGCATTAATCACCAGATGGCATCTTGCCAAACAGTTGCAGAGAGAATATAATAACACTCCGTCAGACAATGCAGAACGACTTTCCTCGCTACTCGACGAGTTAATTGGTTCGCGAGGCGAAAACGTGTGGATTTCGGCACCCTTCTTCGTGGATTACGGTGAAAACATACATATCGGCAAAAACGTGGAAATAAACATGAACTGTATTTTTTTGGACTGCAACACAATCACTATCGGGGATTATTCCGGAATAGGCCCGGGAGTACATATCTACACTGCTTTCCATTCCACCATTCCACAGGAACGCTTAGGTGAAAACAGCAACTTTTGGAAATCTCTCACAGCTCCCGTGCATATCGGAAAGAACGTTTGGATCGGAGGCGGAAGCATTATTCTGCCGGGCGTAAACATTGGAGATGGCGTCACAATCGGAGCAGGGAGTGTCGTGACACACGATATACCTTCATATACTGTTGCTGTAGGAAATCCTTGCCGTGTCATTAAAAATATAACGGTTAATGAAAAATGACAATTTCAGTAATCGATATCACTAAGTGTCTTAGTAATCATGAGTCTGAATAAGACAGAGGCTAATTATATAAGGCTCTGCATTAACTATGATTACGAAACGCTGGCCGGAATATGGGAGCGGTCTGTGCGCGCCACACATGACTTTCTCAATGAAACGGATTTAGAAGACATTAAAGCGGCCCTTATTACAGATTATTTTCCGAATATCGACATATATGTAGTCTGCGACAATGGAAATATCGTTGGGTTTATGGGATTAGGCGCCGATATGATAGAAATGCTTTTTATCGACAGCGACATGATAGGGCAAGGATATGGATCACTGCTGATTGATTATGCCAAAAGAAAAGATATTGCAAAAGTAGACGTAAACGAACAGAATCATGCGGCTCTTGGTTTTTACCTCTCAAAAGGATTCAGAATTGTCGGACGAGACGCGACAGACGATGCCGGCAGACCTTATCCCATACTTCATCTGGCGTTATAAAAATATTATCGCAACAATTCGCCGGGAATACCATAAAAACAAAGCTGTATCGTTAACTGAGACAGAATAAGGCTAAATTTGCGTTCAGTCTGAGTAGCGAGCCTCCGTCCGCCGGCTTTCAGTCGACATAAACCCTCGGCTGATATGCGAGGACCCGGTGGTCGCTATATAATTAATTTAAAAGTAGATATGAACCAACTGCAGAAATACACATGGCTGATTGACACAATCCGTCGATCCGGGAAAATTTCTCATAAGGACTTGTCCGACAAATGGACGAGGAACAAAGACTTGAGCGACTGCAAACCGCTCCATCGTGCCACGTTCAATCGTTGGCGCGACGCTATCTCCGAACAGTTCGGCATCATAATCGACTGTCAGAAGGTTGGAGGCTATCTCTATTATATAGCAAACCCCGAAGACATCGACGAGGATAAGCTGAAAAAATGGATGCTTGATTCCTTCGCGGCAGGTAATCTCATAGGCGAAAATCTTTTGCTGAAAGGCCGTATCGTAGTTGAAGAAATACCATCCGGGCGTGACCACTTGACTACAATACTTCACGCCATGAAAGAGAATAGGATTGTCAATATCACCTATCGTCCTTTCAAGAGAGAGCACGGAAATACTTTCCCCATTGAGCCATACTGCGTGAAACTTTTTGAAAACCGCTGGTATGTGCTCGCCCACAACAGTCGCGATGAAGTCAGGATTTACGGCCTTGACCGTATTGAGGGCGTCGAGGTTGCGGAAGATACATATAAGCTTCCGAAAGACTTTGATGCCGAGGGCTATTTCGCCACAGCTTACGGAGTTGTTATCGGCTACGATATAAAACCGGAACGTATAGTGATACGTGCCAACGAGCATCACAAACATTATCTGAAGTCTTTGCCATTGCACCATAGTCAGCGTTTGATTGAAGACTGCGGAGAGTATGCAGATTTTGAGCTATATCTGTCTCCGACATACGACTTTGTCATGAAACTGCTACAGTATGGATCATTGATAGAGGTAATGAGCCCGGCATCACTGCGCAGAACGATGAAGGGATGGATTTCGGACATGAGCGAACTATATTGTAACTGTCTCTTATACACATCTCCGAGCCCACGAGACTACGCTGCATCTC
>ENA-OYXU01000067-OYXU01000067.1-human-gut-metagenome-genome-assembly--contig:-NODE-67-length-44611-cov-8.919023_pt1 | contig 44611 bp, 33 predicted proteins | sample MGYA00243243_ERZ653435 | MGnify/ENA primary metagenome ERZ653435 (study PRJEB26926, sample SAMN06165113) | human gut metagenome | biome: ENVO:00009003; feature: ENVO:2100002; material: ENVO:00002003... | reverse complement strand
ATAACAAATTAAGTTTAACTCTCCTAAAAGTGACAACCTTTTTCAGTTAAGGTCACCTTTCTTCCTCATTCATAGGCGTGAAAGCCACGCCGAGTTTTAATTATTTCTTTGGATTTTTTTAAAAATGCTCTGATTATTTCTTTGGATTTTTAAAAAAATAGCTAAATTATTTGTTTGGATAATTTTATTTTGTTATCTTTGCACCCAAATATTAAGGCAGTTATGTATATAAATAGGAATATTGACGGGTATCTTATCTCATGGGCAGACAGAGAAGAGCATAAACCTGTATTGCTTAGGGGAGCAAGACAGGTGGGTAAATCCAGTGCCGTAAGACATCTAGGAGAGCATTTTGAGATATTTGTGGAGATTAATTTTGAAAAACAGCCAGTTTATAAGGCGTTATTTAAGACCGATTTAGATGTGAACAGGATAGTGTCTCAGATTTCCGCAATATCGGGTACGGAAATAATAGTAGGAAAGACTCTGCTTTTTTTGGACGAAATACAGGAATGTCCAGAGGCAATAATGGCTCTAAGATTCTTCAAGGAGGACATGCCTATGCTGCATGTTGTGGCAGCCGGGTCACTTTTGGAATTCGCTTTGCGTGAACTTCCAACCTTCGGTGTTGGACGTATACATTCCATGTTCATGTATCCCATGAATTTCGATGAGTTTCTTCTTGCAAACGGTGAGCAGCTGCTTATTAAAGAACGCAACAGTGCCTCTCTGCATAATCCGTTGTCAGAACCTTTACATAACAAATTGGTTGACCTGTTGCGGGTATATATGATAGTTGGTGGCATGCCTGAGTCGGTAAAGAAATGGATTAGTACGCACGATTATCTGCAATGCCAGGAAGTGCAGGATGACATATTGATAACCTACGAGGATGATTTCCCTAAATACAAGACTAAGATTGATCCGCAATTGCTTCGTATGGTGCTGCGAAGTGTTGCCATGCAGGCAACGACGAAGTTTTCATATTCTCAGGTAATTGGCGACTATAAGACCTATGATATAAAGAAAGCCGTTGAATTGTTGTCGTTGGCAGGAATCATAATACCTGTATGTAGAAGTGAGGCTAATGGTTTGCCGCTCGGCATAGGAGTTGACATGTCTTTTAGGAAAATGTTGCTGCTTGATTGTGGTTTGCTACTAAGACTGCTTAATATGACTTTGGGCGACATAAGACATATTTCAGAACACATATTGATATCCTGCGCATCGGAATTGGTTAATAAAGGACCAATGGCTGAACAGATTGCAGGAACGGAAATGTTAAGTTACAAATCGCCCAATCTGCGCCATGAACTTTTTTATTGGACACGCAAGGCGAAGAATTCACAGGCAGAGGTGGACTTTGTTGATGTATATGACCGGCAGCCGTTGCCAATAGAAATAAAGGCAGGGGTGCAGGGTGGAATGAAGAGTCTTTGGCAATTCATGAGAGAGAAGAAACTTACGTTGGCAGTCAGATGTTCATTGGAACATTTGGGTATGATTTTATATAAGGATGTGAACAGCGGTGATATGGAACGAAAAGTTGTGATATGCCCTTTATATGCTATGGCAACAATGAGAAATCTGCTTGAAGGCGTTCACTCTGTTTAGGCATAGGGTATCATATCGGCAAAAACTCCCGATACAGATTGTGGGAATGAATAACTGCACGCTGTTATTAGATATAGTAATCCACCTGACTCTTGCTTTTAATGTTCAGCTTTTTATTGAGTTCACTTTTAAAGTGAACTCAATAATTATTTCAAAGAACGATTCGTCCACTTTAACGGGGCAGTAGTGAAAACACATTTTAATTCAAGCGTTTTCTCTGGTGGCTTAAACAGATTTTCAATATGACTAAGTGTTGAAAAAGCGGGATTTGACTAAAGTTTCTGACGCATCTTCTAAAATACAAGCAGGTTGTGGCTGAAGTTATAGCTGGATGTAAACTGTGATGTAAGTTGGGTTGCGATGTAGAGTGGGAGTGTGGGCTGGAATGTGATGTGGTATGTTGGGTGTAACGTTTGGTGCAACATTAGGTGCAACGTTTTTGCCGACGTTGCACCCTGCAGAAGCCCAGTGTTTATGGGTATTCCAGTGCTATTGGGTGCAACGTGTAGCACGTTTCTGTATTATAGGTGTTTTATGGTGATATTTCTGAATTTTCTATGTTTTGTTTTCGTCTGGCGGATACATAAAACGTGTTTTCTTTTTGGCAGATTGCAAAAAAATGAATTTAGCTTAAAATATTTTGCCGTGTCATGCGTCTTTATATATAGAGCGGCTCTTAAACAACAATGTAAAATACGAACTAAAAGTAAAAAGGAGATATGAAAATGAGACAAGTGACACTTTTCGTAATTTGGGCGGTGGCTGTTCCGGCAGTAGCCGGCGGTGTGATAATGGCGTTGTGGAATGTTTTGATGCCAGGACTTTTCGGGCTTGCTGTCATCAGTTTCTGGCAGGCGGTGGGAATGTTCCTGCTCAGTCAACTGCTCACAGGGGGCTTTGTGCTGGGGCTTATTCTGTTGGCAATGGGTATGCACATCATGGGCATGCATCATAACCATGCTGTGCATAGGCACTGGACGAATATGACAGACGCAGAGCGCAGTGAAGTGCTCAGACGCTGTATGTCGAGGTTTGGTAATAAGAATGGTTCTGCAGACGGCAACGGACAGAATGCCGGAGAAAGAGATGGTGGCAGATAACAGACGGTGTGAGGATGTGCAGTCGGTGGAGAGCATCGTGAACGAATATACTCCACGTCTGCGCACGTTTATCAGCAGCAGGGTGGCATGCCGAGAGGATGCTGAGGACGTGTTGCAGGAGGTGTTCTATCAGCTGGTGCGCTCCACTGCAGGCGACATCGGACGGATAGAATGTATGTCGGCATGGCTTTTCCGTGTGGCAAACAACACCATTCTGAACTTGTTGCGCAAGCGGCGTGAGGATGAGCTGCCACAGGCGTTTTATGACAACGGCTATGAGGCGTGTGAGGAGTTGCAGGATGTGCTCTTCGGTGCCGATAGCCAGTTGCCCGACATGGTGTATCTGCGCAAACTCGTGTGGCAAGAGCTTGACTTGGCTCTCGATGAGTTGCCGCCAGAGCAGCGTGATGTGTTCTGCCTGACAGTTTTCGACGGTATGCCCGTTAAGGAAATCTCACGTGCCACGGGCGTGTCGGTGTTTACGCTGTTGTCGCGTAAGCACTATGCCGTGAAGTTTCTGCGCAAGCGGCTTGGCGATTTGTACGAGGAGATAGTAAAGGGATAGGATTTTAATCAAGATTTTTATGAAGAAAAGATTTATAGTGTGGGCAATATCTGCCCTCACAGCCGGACTTGTGTCCGCACAGGAGACAGTAAATAAGGAAGATAGTGTGATTGTCAGGGAAATGGAATTGGGAGAAGTGGTTGTAAGCAGGTCGAGAGTAATACGGAAAGATGACAGAAGGCTGTTTCTTCCCGACCGTGAGCAGACACGCACCGCCACCGACGGCATGGACCTGTTGCGCAAGATGCAGCTGCCGCATATCAGTGTGAACCAGCTGACAGGAGAGATAAGCATGACGGGAGGAGGCAAGGTGAGGTTGTGCCTTAACGGTGTGCAGGTGGGTGGCAGCGAACTGGCGGCAGTGCGTCCTGAAGACATCATCCGCATAGAATATCATGATGCTCCGGGAGCACGCTATGACGGAGCCGACGCAGTGATTGATTACATCACGCGGCGTCATGATGCAGGAGGCAGCGTAAGCGGCGAGACAATGGATGCTCTCGGCAGCGGCAAGTGGGCGTCAATAGACCAGTTGTCGGCGCAATATAACAGCGGACGCTCGTCGTGGATGCTGACAGCTGGATATATGGGACAGCGGCGCAACAACTGGGTGCGCGACTATGACGAGACATGGCGCTATCCCGACCATGAGGTGAGCCGTCGGGAGGTGGGACAGCCCGTATCCATAGGTGGAGACATGCTGCAGGGCAGCTTGGGTTACAGCATTGCCGGGAAAGGCAAATATTTTTTTAGCGCATGTCTGAGTCTCGACTATAATCATGTGCCGGCGAAGGAGGAGGGTGACCGCCATACGGTGCTCTATACATCGGAGCAGGACTGTCCAATTGAAATTTATGAGCACACGAATGAACATAGTGTTTCGCCTTCGCTCGACCTGTATTTTTCCCGTCCGCTCGGCAACGGCAGGCAGGTGATATTTGATGTTGTGGGCACATATATCGGAACAGGCAGCCGTCGCGTGTACCGTGAGAATGATGTCTCATTTCTGGAAGCGGAACGGGTAGGGGCAGAGATAGTATCGGATGTCAGTGGCGACAAGTATTCGCTCATTGCCGAAAGCATCTATGAACAGACGATTGGCAGCGGACGTCTGAGTGCAGGTATGCGTTACACACAGGCATACACAGACAACCGTTATCGCGGTACAGACATGGCTGCGGTGTCGATGCGCCATACTGAAGGTGCTGCCTTTGCCGAATATGCTTATCGTAATGCTGTATGGGGAGTTGCGGGCAGTGTCACTGCGAGATACATACGTTATGCTCAGGACTGTTACCGCATTAGGCAGTTTGCCGTGCAACCATCCGTGCGCTTCACATTTCAGCCTGCCGACCGCCTGCAGTTGCGCTACAATGCCAACCTTTCCACAGAGACTCCGTCGCTTGCCGACATGAGCGACGTGGTGCAGGAGGTACAGACTGGTATGGTGCGCCGTGGAAATCCTTTGCTTCGACCGTTCCGTGTCCTTAACCAGAAGTTTGCAGCAGGATATTCCGGCGGTATGCTCAGTTTAGACCTCACTGCGGGCTACCGACATGAGTTTAATCCTATAATGGAGACTGTGATGTATGGCGACGGTATGTTTGTGCGCACCTACGACAACCAGCGTTCTTTCCGCAGAATAGATGTTGAGATGGCTGTCACGCTCCGTCCGTGGCGCGACCATCTGTCGCTCTCGGTTACACCTATTATATATAGGTACTTCAGTCGCGGCTACGACTACAGTCACTGTCACACGATAAAACGTCTGAAGATGGATGCCGACCTGTCGTACTCCAACTGGCTGCTGTCGTACACCACGATGATGGGAGCTGCCAACACCATGTATGGCGAGGAATCGCTTGAGGAGAAGAACATGAACATTATTCTCATAGGCTATCGCCGTCCGCAGTGGACCATTCAGGCAGGAGTGTTCAACGCTTTTATGCGTGAGTACTGGATGGAGACGCGCAATGCCAGCGCCCTCACGCCGTTCACCTCGCGCGCTCACTGCGGCAGAAACACTTATTTCACCGTAAAACTGAATTTCAACCTGAGATACGGACGGCAGACACTGCACCATGACAGGAAGATAAACAATGAAGACCGCGATGCTGGAATAATGAAAAGAACCAAATGATATTGCTATAGGGCAAAATGTTAAAAACGTGTGGTTGTGCGGGAAAAGTCTCTGCTGTCTGTTGAAAAGCCAAAGAAAAGTTGTAACTTTGCACCCGTTATCGAGTGTTTCGCCAATAAGAATGGCATTTGAATATTGTAAATTCAAAAGATAACTGCAAGAAAAAATAACGGTAAAATAAAAAAACGGTAAAGACAAGATGAAAGTAAAGATACAGACAAGTCTGGGCGACATCGTGGTGCGCCTGTATGATGAGACACCTGTCCATCGTGACAATTTCGTGAAGCTGGCAAAGGACGGATATTATGACGGTATGCTGTTTCATAGGGTGATAAAGGACTTTATGATTCAGGGAGGTGACCCCAACTCTAAGGGAGCGCCTGCAGGAAAGAGACTTGGAACGGGCGGTCCAGACTATACACTCGAAGCTGAGATAAAAGACGGGCTTTTCCATAAGCGCGGTGCCTTGGCAGCGGCAAGACAGGGCGACGAGGTGAATCCGGAACGCAGGAGCAGTGGCTCGCAGTTTTATATCGTCTGGGGACAGGTGTATAAAGAGGGGCAGCTCCGACAGTTTTCCAAGCAGTTGAAGATGCAGCGTATGCAGGAAATCTTCAATGGTTTGGCGGCTGAGCACCGCGATGAGATAATGCAGATGAGGCGTGAGAGAAACCGTGTTGCGCTTCAGGAGTTGCAGGACAAACTGGCTGCGGAAGCCGAAACACGTGCCGCAGAATATGCAGGACTGACGGATGAACAGCTTAAGATTTACTCCACTGTGGGAGGTACGCCGCATCTCGACGGGCAATACACTGTGTTTGGTGAGGTGGAGGAAGGTCTCGAAGTGGTGGAGATGATACAAAACTCTGCCACTGCCGGTGACGACAGACCCATGGATGACATAACGATGAATATATCTGTTGCAGACTGACCTATGGAATATATGTCGCAAGAAGGCTACGACAAGATTGTGGCCGAACTGAGGGAAATGGTGAACGTGGAGCTGCCAAGGGTGAAGGATGCCATCGCCGAGGCACGCGACAAGGGCGACCTGAGCGAAAACTTTGAATATCATGCCGCCAAGCGTGAGCAGGCGCGGCTGCTGGGCAGAATACGCTTTAAGCAGAGAATACTGGAGCATGCGAGGGTGTTGGACACTAAAAGGCTGGACTCCGACACTGTGGGACTGCTGGCGAAGGTGGAGATTACCAACCTTGCCAACAACCGCAAGATGACCTATACGGTGGTAAGCCCGCATGAGGCAAATCTCAGTGAAGGAAAAATATCAATAAAGTCGCCGATTGCAGAGGCGCTTGTGGGCAAGAAGGTGGGTGACACAGTGGAGGTGAAGGTTCCTGCCGGAATGCTGAGGCTGCGTATTGAGAACATACAGCGGTAGTAATATATATACAATGTGATAAGGTGGCTGTGCAGACGTGCGCAGCCACTTTTGTTATATTGTGCTATGGATTAACAAAATTTATCCATGAAAACTTTTCTTAATATAAAAAGTTTGCTATCTTTGCATCGTCTTTTAATGCAAGATAAGCGCCGTATCTCGGCATAACATTTAATTTTAAACAAAAGCAAATGGAGAAGAAGAGATTTTTGTTGATATGTATCTGTTTTCTGATGCTTGATACTTTATCCGCACTGGCAGAGGAGGGCGGAAAGTTTGTACTGTTCAAATACGGTGATTTCAACCAGTGGGTGACACGCAACGTAAAAGAGTCTGGAGTTATCGGCGGCGATACCAAGACACTGTATGAAATCGGTCCCACGCAGACTATAACGGGCAATACTCCATATACCAACAAGGGCGGCTCGCCGTGGGGCACATCGAACGTGATGGCAAAGGTGTCGGGCATAACAAAGACCAATGTGTCGGTGTATCGCGACCGCCACGGCAGCGGCTATTGTGCCAAATTAGTGACACACATTGAGCAGGTGAAGGTGCTCGGACTTATAAATATAAAGGTGCTTGCGGCAGGCTCGCTTTATCTTGGCGACATGAAGGAGCCAATCACAGGAACAAAGGAAGGACCGATGGCTCTCAACTGGGGAATACCGTTCGCACATCGCCCAAAGGCACTGCGATTCGACTATAAAGTGGCGGTGAGCGGTGCCGCCAACCGCATAAAGCAGACTGGATTCAGCAGTAAAAAAACTGTGCCGGGCAAGGACCTGTGCATGGCTCTGCTGCTGTTGCAGAAACGCCATGAAGACGCGCAGGGAAACATCACTGCAAAACGTGTGGGAACGTTGGTGGTGACCTACGACAAGTCGACTGGCGGATGGGTTGACGCCGCCACATATCCTATCCATTATGGCAATATCACTGGTGAGAAAGGCTACAATGCTTCGCTCATGGGGCTGCGCTCCACCGACTATGCCCGCAACAGTCACGGCAAGAGTGTGGTGGTGAAAGAGACTGGTTGGGCTGCCGCAAATGAGACTCCCACACACATCGTGGTGCAGTTTTCATCGAGTCACGGAGGCGCATATATCGGTACTCCCGGCAATACGCTGTGGGTTGACAACGTAGGACTGGTTTACTAAAAATCTTTATTTTATGCGAACGGATAGAATCATCGTGCTGGCGATAATGTTCGCCACAATGGCATTACCGGTCAGGGCAAACTGTGTGACTGACTTTGTGGCCGACGACTCTATGCTTGTGACTGTGGCAGACAGTGTGACAACCGACAGCGCAAAGCCTGCGAAGAAGTCGTTAGTCACAAAGTTCCTCGACTACTTCAACGATGCCAACAAAGAGAAGAAGAACAAGAAGTTTGACTTCAGCGTGATTGGCGGTCCACACTACAGTACCGACACTAAGCTCGGACTTGGACTGGTGGCAGCGGGACTTTACTGTGCCAACCGCAACGACTCGTTACTGCCGCCGTCAAACGTGTCTTTGTTCAGTGATATTTCCACCGTGGGATTTTGGCTTATCGGAATACGGGGCACACACATTGCGCCGCAGGACAAATACCGTTTGCAGTACACTGTATATCTCTACTCTTTTCCCGCCGACTTCTGGGGAATGGGCTATGAGCAGGGAAACAATCCTGAGAATAAGAGCGAGATGAAACGGTGGCAGGCAAAGGTGAGCGCATCATGGCTGTTTCGCCTTGCCGACAATCTGTATGCTGGACCTACAGCGGTGTACGACTATGTGAAGGCGAGTAGGGTGGAGCGTCCCGAACTGCTTGCCGGCATGGACGGCAAGACGTGGAATGTGGGATTTGGCGCCACATTGGTGTATGACTCGCGCGATGTGCTCACCAATCCCCATCGGGGAGCGTATATCTGTCTCACGCAAAACTTCCGTCCTAAGTTTCTTGGCAACACTTATGCCTTCAGCACCACCGAGCTGCAGGCGAGTCTCTACCGTAAGGTATGGATTGGCGCGATACTTGCCGGCGACCTGAGAACCATGCTCAACTTCGGTAATCCCTCATGGGGAATGATGGCTCTGCTGGGCAACTCCAACTCGATGCGTGGCTATTACGAGGGACGTTATCGCGACAAACATAAGATTGAGGCTCAGCTTGAGCTTCGCCAGCATGTGTGGCGGCGCAACGGTGTTGCCCTGTGGGTGGGAGCGGGCACGGTGTTCCCGAAGTTCAGTCAGCTGCGTGCCGACAGGATTCTGCCCAACTACGGCATCGGTTACCGCTGGGAGTTCAAGAAGAATGTAAACGTTAGGCTCGACTATGGTTTCGGCAAATCGGGGCAGAGCGGTTTCCTGTTTAATATCAATGAGGCGTTTTAAAGTGAAGAGTGAAGAATCAAATACTGACATAGAAAAGAAAACAATGAAGATAAAGATAATAAATCCCGAGTTTGTATATTGGCTAACTGTGGCATTGCTCATGCTGCCCAATGTGGCGCTGTGCTTCACCGAGGGCATGAGTCCCATAGCCTGTGTTGCCAACATTGTGCTGCCGTTGGGCGTGTATATGTGGCTGATGACGCTTGCCGCCAAACCCGGCAAGATGATTTGGGCGTTGTTTCCGCTTATATTCTTTGCCGCGTTTCAGCTTGTGCTGCTCTATCTCTTCGGGCAGGGTGTGATATCAGTTGATATGTTTCTCAATGTGGTGACTTCCAATTCCGACGAGATATTTGAGTTGCTCGACAATCTCATTCCCGCCGTGGCTGGAGTGTTCATCATCTATCTGCCGCTGCTCGCCATCGGCATTGCCTCAATCCGCAGCAACGTCACGGCAGATAAGCCTTTGAGCCGTCACCGCAACATTGCACAGTATACTGTTACAGGAGGATTAGTAGTCCTGGGTATAGCTGCTTCTTCCGACAGAAATTACCGCATTCTCAACAACCTCTATCCCGTGAATGCCTGTTATAATCTTTGTCTTGCCGTAGACCGTAGCTGGGTGTCGGCGCATTACAAGGAAACATCTGCCGATTTCAGGTTTCATTCACGCTCCGTGCATCCAGCCGACAGTGCCGAGGTGTATGTGATGGTGATAGGAGAGACAGCCCGTGCCCATAACTTCGGATTGTACGGATACAGCCGCAACACTACTCCGCTATTGGGTAAAACCAATGGCATCGTGGCTTTCAACAACGCCGTTACGCAATCGAACACCACCCACAAGAGTGTGCCGATGTTGCTCTCCGCCGCCACTGCCGATGACTACAGCCGGCTATATCATGAGCAGGGCATACTGTCTGCTTTCCGCGAGGCGGGTTTCTTCACGGCTTTCTTCTCCAACCAGCTGCCCAATCATTCGTTTATCGACTTCCTTGGTGAGCAGGCTGACACTTGTGTGTTTTTGAAGAAACAGACAAAAAAGAAAATTAATGTTTACGACGGCGAGCTGCTCTCTATGGTGAGCCGGCTTTTGTCGCACGGCAGGCGAAAGGTGTTTGTGGTGCTCCACACCTACGGCTCGCACTTTGAATACCGCGAGCGTTATCCGCGGTCAATGGCTTACTTCCGTCCTGACGACAAGACCGAGGCCCGATATGAAAACCGCCAAAGCCTGATAAATGCCTACGACAACACCATACGCTACACTGACTATGTGCTTCACTGCCTGACGCAAATCCTTGAGCGCCATGGAGGACTTTGTGCCATGCTTTACACCAGCGACCATGGTGAAAACATTTTTGACGATGACCGCCGCCTGTTCCTTCATGCCTCGCCAAAGGCTTCGGAATACGAGCTTCGTGTGCCTTTTATCGTATGGCAGTCGGAGGCTCATCGTCAGCAGTTCCCGGCAATCACCGCTGCCCTTGTTGCCAACCGTGGCAAGCAGGTTCAGACCAGCGTGTCGGCTTTTCACACCATGCTCACGCTTGGCGGCATCTCAACGCCTGTCTGCGATTCTGCCGCCTCCGTGGCGTCTCTCGGTTATCGTCCCCGTGAGCAGCACTATCTCACCGACCATAACGAGCCGATACCGATGGTGATAAAATAAAAAAACAAAGGCGGCAATCCCTAATGACTGGACTGTCGCCTTTTATTATTTGTGATTTCTGTTTATATCACGGTATTAAGCTTTTGTTATGCCTCGTCCTCAACAGCAGCCTGCGCCGCAGCAAGGCGTGCGATAGGCACACGGAATGGAGAGCAGGAAGCATAGTTCATGCCAACCTTTGCGCAGAACTTCACTGAGCTTGGCTCACCGCCGTGCTCACCGCAGATACCGGTGCGCATTCCCGGACGAACTGAGCGGCCCTTCTCTACGGCAGTCTGGATGAGCTGACCTACACCGTGCTGGTCGAGAACCTGGAACGGGTCAACCTTCAGAATCTTCTTCTCCAGATAAACAGGGAGGAAGCTTGCGATGTCGTCGCGAGAATAACCGAAGGTCATCTGTGTGAGGTCGTTGGTACCGAATGAGAAGTACTCAGCCTCAGTGGCGATGCGGTCGGCTGTAAGAGCTGCGCGTGGAATCTCAATCATTGTACCAATCTCGAACTCCACCTCGATGCCCTGCTCCTCGAATACCTTGGCAGCCACCTTCTTGATGATTTCCTTCTGCTGCTTCAGCTCGTAGAGGATACCGATGAGCGGAACCATAATCTCTGGCATTGGGTTCTTGCCTTCCTTCTTCAGCTCACAGGCGGCGGTAAGGATGGCGCGGGTCTGCATGGCTGTAATCTCAGGGAATGTGATGCCCAGACGGCAGCCACGGTGACCGAGCATCGGGTTGTTCTCTGCGAGAGAGTCAACACGGCGCTGGATAGTCTTGAGGTCTACGCCCATCTCCTTAGCCATGGTCTTCTGACCTTCCAGGTCGTGGGGTACGAACTCGTGGAGTGGCGGGTCGAGCAGACGGATGTTTACAGGACAGCCGTCCATTGCCTCAAGGATGCCCTTGAAGTCTGCCTTCTGATAAGGCAGCAGCTTCTCAAGAGCCTTCTCACGGCCCTCAGCGGTCTCCGAGAGAATCATCTCACGCATTGCGATAATCTTCTTGTCCTCGAAGAACATGTGCTCGGTACGTGTAAGACCGATACCCTTTGCACCGAACTCGCGAGCCACGCGGGCATCGTGAGGAGTGTCGGCATTGGTGCGAACCTGCAGTTTGGTGTATTTGTCGCAGAGGTCCATCAGAGCCTTGAAGTCTCCGCTCAGCTCGGCAGCCTTTGTTGGCACCTCGCCTGCGTAAACCTGACCTGTGGTACCGTTGAGCGAGATATAGTCGCCCTCCTTGTAAACCACGTTCTCAATCTCCACGGTGCGAGCCTTGTAGTCAACATTGATGGCACCTGCACCCGAAACGCAGCACTTACCCATACCGCGAGCCACAACGGCTGCGTGAGAAGTCATACCGCCGCGTGCGGTGAGAATACCCTCGGCGCTTGCCATACCGGCGAGGTCCTCAGGCGAAGTCTCGATACGTACCATGATAACCTTGTGACCGTCGGCGTGCCACTGCTGTGCGTCGTCGGCGAAGAACACAATCTGACCGCAGGCGGCGCCCGGTGATGCAGGCAGACCCTGGGTGATGACCTTGGCGTTCTTCAGCGCCTCTTTGTCGAATACAGGGTGAAGCAGCTCGTCGAGCTTCTGAGGCTCGCAGCGCAGCAGCGCGGTCTTCTCGTCGATAAGTCCCTCGCGAACCAAGTCCATGGCAATCTTAACCATGGCAGTACCAGTGCGCTTGCCGTTACGTGTCTGGAGGAACCACAGTTTGCCCTCCTGAACGGTGAACTCCATGTCCTGCATGTCGCGGTAGTGATGCTCCAGCTTGTCCTGCAGTGCGTTAAGCTCGGCATAAATCTCAGGCATTGCCTCCTCCATTGAAGGATACTTAGCCACGCGCTCCTCCTCAGAGATGCCTGCGCGCTCAGCCCAGCGCTGAGAGCCGATTTTGGTAATCTGCTGCGGTGTGCGGATACCTGCCACAACGTCCTCGCCCTGTGCGTTCACAAGATACTCGCCGTTGAAGAGGTTCTCGCCGTTGCCGGCGTCGCGGCTGAAGCATACACCAGTTGCTGATGTGTCGCCCATGTTGCCGAATACCATCGCCATAACCGAAACGGCTGTTCCCCACTCGTCGGGGATACCCTCCATCTTGCGGTAGAGGATGGCGCGCTCGTTCATCCAGCTGCGGAACACAGCACAGATGGCGCCCCACATCTGCTCCATCGGGTCTGTTGGGAAGTCGCTGCCGGTCTGCTCCTTGATGGCTGCCTTGAAGCGCTTCACCAGCTCTTTCAGCTCGTCTACGCTCAGGTCCTTGTCAAGCTTAACGCCGCGGATAGCCTTCACCTCCTCGATAATCTTCTCAAACGGGTCGATGTCTTCCTTGTTCACTGGCTTCATGCCCAGCACCACGTCACCATACATCTGTACGAAGCGGCGGTAGGAGTCGTAAACAAAGTGTGGGTTGTTGGTCTTGCGCACCATACCCTCAGCCACCTCGTCGTTAAGACCGAGGTTGAGGATGGTGTCCATCATGCCCGGCATTGAGGCGCGGGCACCTGAGCGTACCGACACGAGCAGAGGATTTTCTACGTCGCCGAACTTACAGTTCATCAAACCCTCAACATGCTTCACGGCTGCGTTAACTTCGTCCTGCAGCAGCTCCACAATCTTGTCCTGTCCCACCTCGTAATATTCGTTACATGTGTCGGTGGTGATTGTAAAACCTGGAGGAACCGGCACACCTATAAGGTTCATCTCGGCAAGGTTCGCGCCCTTGCCGCCAAGTGCCTCACGCATCTGTGCGTTACCCTCGGCTTGTCCGTTGCCGAAGGTATAAACTCTTTTCTTGCTCATAAGTTAGTTTATATAAATTATGTTTTTAATGTTAATTTTCATTGTGCAAATATAGTGACTTTTTCTTAATTATGCAAGAAAAACATGAATTTTTGTCATTCCCAGCTTACATTTTTGCCACTTTCGGCACTTTTTCGGACGTTTTTCGCCATTATTCCGCTAAAAAGTTGTACTTTTGCACTGTGAAACCAAGTTTTAACAAATACAAAAAATAGTGTAAACGTTTACGTAATGAGAATAAAAAGATTGTTTTTTATCATGGCTTCAATGCTTATCACCATGCCTGCATTTTCCAAGTCAAAGGTGGTGCAGATAAAGATTGTAGAGACGAGTGACGTCCACGGATGTTTCTTTCCCTACGACTTCACGGAGGGAAAAGAGAAGAAGGGCTCGCTGGCGCGTGTCAGCTCCTATCTGCAGAAGCAGCGCCACAAGTTTGGCGATAATCTGATACTGCTCGAAAACGGCGACATCCTGCAGGGCCAGCCCACATGCTTTTTTTATAATTATATTAATAAGGTGGGAAACAATGTTGCGAGCGACGTGGTGAACTATCTTGGATATGACGCCCAGTGTTTCGGCAACCACGATGTGGAGACCGGGCATAAGGTGTACGACAAATGGATTGGCGAGCTGAAATGCCCAGTGCTCGGAGCCAACATCATCGACATCAGGACCAATGAGCCATACGTGAAACCCTATACGACGTTCAGCCGCGACGGAGTGAAGGTGGCGGTAATAGGAATGCTCACTCCTGCCATACCAAACTGGCTTACGGAAGAGCTGTGGAGCGGACTGCGCTTCGACGACATCAGGAAAAGCGCGGAGCAGTGGGTTAAGACAGTGCGCGAAAAGGAGAATCCCGACGTGGTGGTGATGCTTCTGCACAGCGGATGGGACGGCGGAATAAACACCCCCGACTATGTGGAGGACGAGGCAAAGGCGGTGGCAGAGCAGGTGCCGGGCATCGACATAGTGATGTACGGTCACGACCACAGGGCGCGCAAGGAGTATGTGCGCAACGCCGACGGCACCGACGTGCTGTGTCTCGACCCGGCGAACAACGCCCTCAACGTGGCGGAGGCTACCATTACCATTGAGATGGACAAGAAGGGCAGGATTAAGAAGAAGGTAATCACGGGCGATGTGGTGGACATCACGGGCGAGCCTGTCGACGAGCGTTTCATGACTGCGTTCAAACCGCAGATAGAGACCGTAAGAAACTTTGTGGACATCGAGCTTGGCACATTCACCGCCGCAATGTACTCGCGCGACGGCTTCTTCGGCTCGTCGCCTTTCATCGATCTGATACACAACATCCAGCTGAGCGTGGTCGACGCCGAGATTTCAATGAATGCTCCATTGGGATACAACAATATTATAAATAAAGGTGTAATAAGGGTGAGCGACATGTTCAAGCTATACAAATACGAGAACAATCTCTACGTGCTACGCATGACGGGAAAGGAGATTCGCAACATGCTGGAGAAGAGCTACGACCAGTGGGTGAACACCATGACATCGGCAGACGACCACATAATGCTGCTCGACAACGACACACGGACGGACATGCAGCGCTATGGATTCAAGAACATGACTTTCAACTTCGACAGCGCCGCAGGCATCGACTACGAGGTGGACGTGACAAAGCCCAACGGCGAGAAGGTGCGAATCCTGCAGATGTCAAACGGACAGCCTTTTAACGAGCAGCGCGTGTATCGCGTGGCAATGAACAGCTATCGCGGCAACGGCGGAGGCGAGCTTGTGACTCTCGGGGCTGGAATACCGAAGGAGGAGCTGGAGAGCCGCATAATATACAAGAGCACCAAGGACCTGCGCCAGTATATCATGGAAGAGATTCAGCGCATGGGAACCGTCACTCCTAAGGCAAACAACAACTGGCGCTTTGTGCCGGAGGAGATTGCCGTGCCTGCGATAAAGCGCGACCGGGAACTGCTGTTTGGAATTACGAATTAGGAGTTACGAATTGTCGGCTGGTGCCGATTGAGAATTATTAAGTTAAGAATGAACTTTTGCGGGCGCTGTCGGACTCGTCAGACCAGTCAGACCTGTCGGACAAGCTAAACACAAAACTCGTAATTGACTTCATCGAACTTCATTTCTTCACTCTCAATTCGTAATTAAATAACTCTTCATCGCAGCGTAGCGAGAACAATTGACTTCGTCGAACTTCGTTTCGTAATTCGTAACTCAAAATTTGTAATTAACTATGAGATATTTTGTATTTTGCCAGTCAGACCTCCTGCTGGAGAAGACTGGCGACGAGACTTTCACCATCCCCTGCGGCGACAACCCTCCAACAGAAGTCAAAGAATGGACAAAACAGATGGTAATCACCATGCCGACAGGCGAGAAGGTTACGACCTACGCCATCGACGCGCCCGTGACCGATAATCCGCAGTTCGAGATGTGCCCCCTGCGCCAGAGCTACTACAAGCTCTCGCGCGAGGAATACATCTGCGCGGGGAAATGCCACGAGATAGTGTATTGGGACAAGACCACCAAGTATTGCGGAGTGTGCGGCGGTACGATGAAGCAGCACACTGAGATAAGCAAGCGCTGCACCGAGTGCGGCAAGGAGGTGTGGCCGCAGGTGTCGACGGCTGTCATAGCCCTCATTCACAAAGGTCCCGACGAGGTTCTATTAGTGCGCGCAAAGAACTTCCGCACCAACTTCTACGGACTTGTTGCCGGCTTTGTGGAGACAGGCGAGACGCTTGAGGAGGCAATCGCCCGCGAGGCGCTTGAAGAAACGGGGATAAAAATCAAGAACATTCGATATTTCGGCAGCCAGCCGTGGCCTTATCCCTGCGGACTCATGGTTGGTTTCAACGCCGACTACGAGAGCGGAACCATACACCTGCAGGAAAGCGAAATAGCAAAGGGAGCGTGGTTCAACCGAAACAGTCTTCCCACTCTCCCCGAAAAGCTTTCAATAGCGCGAATGCTTATTGACGATTGGCTGAAGTAGTTTTTAGTGAGGAGTGATGAGTGAGGAGTTTTGAGTGTGGAGTTTTAATTTTGGCTGCGCGGTTATTTCCCCATCTTTTTCAACGCCTCTTTTGCCATGTCGCTGCCATTCCCGGCTGCCTTTGTGTACCATTCCACGGCCTTTGAGCGGTCTTTTTCCACTCCTTGGCCGTTTTCATAGCAATGGCCCAGCCAGTATTGGGCTATTTCCATTTCTTGGTCTGCGGCTTTCAGCCACCATTCCACAGCCTTTGCGCGGTCCTTTTCCACTCCTTGCCCTTTATAATAAAAACAACCTAAATTGAATTGTGCTCTGGCAAAACCTTGTTCTGCGGTTTGCTGATACAATTCGGCTGCCTTTGAATTGCTTTGCGGCACCCCATGACCGCATTCGTAGCTATATCCCAAATTGTATAGTGCCGGCACATGTCCTTGCTCGGCTGCTTTCTTGTACCATTCTATAGCTTTGGAATAATCCTGCGGCACGCCTTGTCCGAATTTATAGCAATAGCCTAACATTGTTTGTGCTTGCGCGTCTCCCTGCTCAGCCGCTTTCCGATACCATTCAACCGCTTTCTCATAATCTTGCGGCACTCCCTGCCCGTTTTCATAGCAGTTTCCCAAACAGGTCTGTGCATCAGCATCTCCCAGTTCAGCCGCTTTCCGATACCATTCAACCGCTTTCTCATAATCTTGCGATACTCCCTGCCCGTTTTCAAGACAAATGCCTAAATTGTATTGAGCATCGGCGTATCCCTGTTCAGCCGCTTTCTGATACCACGCCACAGCTTTTGAATAACTTTGAGCCACTCCCAGACCGTTGTAGTAAAAATTCCCCAGATTATATTGCGCTATGGCATAGTCCTGTTCTGCTGCTTTCTGATACCATTCTGCTGCATTTGTATAACTTTGGGACACCCCTAATCCATTTTCATAGCAGATGCCTAAATTAGCTTGCGCCTCCATTTCCCCTTGTTCAGCTGCTTTCCGATACCATTCTGCCGCTTTCACATAGTCTTGTGGCACTCCTTGACCATCATAATAGCAAAAGCCTAAATATAATTGCGCTTCTCCGTCTCCTTGCTCTGCCGCTTTCCGATACCATTCAGCAGCCTTCTCATAATCTTGCGACACTCCTTGCCCGTTTTCATACAAAAGTCCTAAATTGTATTGTGACATGGCGTCTCCCTGCTCTGCTGCTTTCTGATACCATTCTGCTGCCTTGCTATAGTCTTGAGATACACCGCGTCCTTTTTCATAGCAAACGGCTAAACAAAATTGTGCTTCCATATAGTCTTGGGCAGCCGCTTTTTGAAACCATTCCGCCGCCTTGGAAAAATCCTGTGACATTCCGTCGCCAGTGTAGTAGCATGCTCCCAAGTCGCATTGTGCCTGAGCGTTTCCCTGCTCGGCTTTTATTGTCATACTTGTCATCATTGTTAGGGTTAGTAATATTTTATCATAGTTTTATTCTTCCAGAATTGTTATAATAAGCCAATAGTTCCGAACCTTGAAGGCTGTCGCAGATACGACAAACCATGCAATGACCGGAACTATTGCCTTGTTATAATCTACTGTTTTGGCTTCTCAATCTTAACTCCACACTCCTCACTCCACACTTCACACTAACTTGTGAATCACCAGACCTGAGCGGAGCTTAGGCTCAAACCACGTAGCCTTTGGCGGCATGATTTTTCCGCTGTCGGCGATGTCCATAATCTGCTGCATCGACACAGGATAGAGGGCGAGGGCAGCGCGCATCTCGCCGCTGTCCACGCGGCGCTTCAGCTCGCCGAGTCCGCGCAGACCTCCCACGAAGTCAACGCGCTGGCTGCTGCGCAGGTCGCCCAGTGCGAGGATGTCCTGAAGGATGAGGCGGCTTGAGATGTCAACGTCGAGCACGCCTATCGGGTCGGTGTTGTCGTAGGTTCCCTCCTTGGCGTTCAGACTGTACCAGTGGCTGTCGAGATATAGCGAGAACTCGTGCAGACGGGCGGGCTTGTAGATTTCAGTGCCCTTGTCCTCCACCGTGAAGTTCTCGGCAACCTTTGCGAGGAACTCCTCCGAGGTGAGTCCGTTCAGGTCCTTGAACACTCGGTTGTAGTCGAGGATTGTCAGCTGGCTTGCCTGAAAGCACACAGCCATGAAGTAGTTGTACTCCTCTGTGCCGTTGTGATTCGGATTCTGCTTCTGCTTCTCCGCTCCCACGAGGGCGGCGGCAGCCGAGCGGTGATGGCCGTCGGCGATGTAGAGACTCGGCATTTTTGCAAACTCCTCGGTCACGGTCTTGATGTCTGCCTCGTCGGCAATCACCCAGAACTTATGCCCGAACCCGTCCACGGGGGCGATGAAGTCATACTCCGGCTCAGTGGCGGCATACTTCATGATGAGCGCGTCGAGCACGGCGTTGTCGGGATAGGCGAAGAACACCGGCTCGATGTTGGCGTTGTTCACGCGGACGTGCTTCATGCGGTCCTCCTCCTTGTCGCGGCGCGTCAGCTCATGCTTCTTGATTACTCCAGTAAGGTAGTCGTTCACGTAGGCGCCCACCACGAGTCCGTACTGAGTCTTGCCGTTCATGGTCTGGGCGTAGATGTAGTAATTCTCCTTGTCGTCCTGCACCAGCCATCCCTTGTCCTGAAACATCTGGAAGTTCTCGGCAGCCTTCTCATACACACGAGGGTCGTACTCGCTCGTGCCCGGCTCGAAGCAAATCTCGGGCTTGATAATGCGATACAGACTTTTCTCGTTGTCGCCAGCCTCAGCGCGCGCCTCTTCCGAGTCGAGCACGTCGTAGGGGCGGCTTTCCACCTGCTCCACCAAATCCTTTGGAGGGCGTATTCCCTTAAACGGTTTTACTATTGCCATAACTTTTATTGTTTTGTTGATTAAATTTATTATTCTTTTTACGGTTGCAGGCGCAAAGCTACACATTTTTCTTCACATTACCAAACTAAAAGTTAAAAAAATGGTGTTTGCGGATGAAAATCGCCGTATGTACGGGGGATTTGGCGGCAGAAGATTCCCAATCGCGGGTATAAAAAAATTCCCGAACGTTCGGAAAATAATTCTCGAACGTTCCAGAAAAAATTCTCGAACGTTCGAGAAATAAAAATCGAACGTTCCAAAATAAAAAATCGAACGTTCCAAAATTTTTTCCGCAGGAATGTAATTTTTTCTGCGCATAATTTGAAAAAATTCTGCGCAGAAAATAAACGGATTCTGCGCAGAATTTTTTTTGATTATAACTATGATTTTTTTGAGCTGCGGGATTTCAGCTTTTTAAAGCAGGAAAGAAAACTTGTTTGACGCCACGCAGCCTATGCTTTTCTTGAAGCTGCACAGTCCGTAGTTGGGCACGCCGTCGCTGGTTGCCGGACCTATGTCGAGGATGTCCAGCCCTTGCTTGCGGTAGTGCTCAAACACGCGGTAGGCGAGCAGGTTCATGGGGCGCATACCGGAATACTCGCGCAGGTCGCCCCAGTATATCAGCTGGCAGATGCCCTTGGCAACGTGAAACACCTGCGCGGCGGCTACGTCGCTGCCCTCGCGGCTCAGCAGGAAGAAGTCGGCTGGAATAATCTCCGCCGTCCGCATCACCTCGTCGCAGGTCATGCGCAGCGGATAGCCCTGCTCCTCGCGGTTGCGCCTTATCACCCCGTAGGCTCTTGCCGCGCCGTCGGTGTCGCCGCGCTCCACCTTATTAAATATAAGGTCCTCCTTCAGCGCGCAGTTCAGCTTGTTGCGCGCGTTGCGCTCGATGTTCTGTATGTAGTGCTCAAAATCGCTGAGGACGAAGTGATAGTTCACGTCAATCAGTGTTTTTTCAGCGTGGCGGTGCAGGGCGTTTGCCGCAAGCGGAATCTGGCGGCGGTCATACAGGTCGGGCGGCAGCGTAACCGCAATCCTCTGATTATGCTTTTTGCCATATTCCTTCAGAAGCTCCACTGCCATGTCGAAATACTCAAACTGCTGCGGGCGGTTGGCGGTGAAGCCTCCGAAAGGTGCCGAGAACGGCGAGTGCATCACGCCGTCGGCGCGCTCGCCGAGGATAATCCCCAAGCGCCCCCCGCCGTCGTCGAACACGAGATGGTGCAGGCGCTCCGCCTTGTGGCTGTTCAGCTGCGCAAACTCCACGCTGTTGTACACGTGCGTGGGCTTCGCAAAAATCTCGCCGTATTCCCTGGCTTCAACCTCAACGATTTTCATTCCAACCTCAGCGATTTTCATTCCCGATGTATTTCAGATAGTCGTCGTATTCGCGTATGTAGTCCTCCTCTTCAAACTTCTCCGATGCCAAGACCATGCACACGGCTCCCGAAGAGAAGTCGTCGAGCGTACGCCACACTCCCGTGTCCACCAGAAGCCCCTGCCACGGATGATTAAGCAGGTAGGTCTGTTTTTCCTTGCCGTTGTCGAGCGTCACATGAAAGCTGCCGCTCACCGCAACGATGAATTCCAGACACTGTTTGTGGGCATGGCCGCCGCGGCATTCGCCTCCCGGCACGTCATACACCCAATACGTTCTCTTTATGTCGAAAGGCACGTTCTTGTTTGCCTCCGCCACGGTCAGGTTGCCGCGCGGGTCAGTAATTTTGGGCAGTTCAATAATCTTGTTGTCCATCTTGTTGTTTTCAGCAGATTATGTTGTCTTTTAGGTTCCGCGTTCTTTTTCCGGCAGCCTACAGCCAGCCGTTTTCCTTGTACCATTTCATGGCGATGCTCACGCCGCGTTCCAGATTGTACTGCGGACGGTATCCCAGCTCCTTGATGGCTGGAGATATGTCGCAGCGCCAGTTGCGCTGTCGCATGATGTTGTACTTGTCGTTGTTGAGGGCGCTCACCTTTCCCGTGATTTTTCCCATTCGGTCGCCAATGACGGTGATGATGCGGAGCAGCCAGATAGGAGCCTTTATGCGCAGGAGCCACGGATTGCCGAGCTCGCGGCGGATGAGGTCGCTGAATGCACGCGAGGAGTAGACGTTGCCGTCGCTGATGAAGTATTTTTTGCCGGGCATGCCCTTTTCCATTGCAAGGAACACAGCCTGAACAACGTCGAGCACAAACACGAAGGTGAGGTCCTGGGGCTTGTAGCCCACGGCGAAGTCGGTGTGCGACTTTATGCTCTTTGCCATCATGAAATAGTCGCGCTCGCGCGGACCGTAAACGCCCGTTGGGCGCAGCACCACAAAAGGGAAACCGCTGAGGCTGTCGAGGAACTGTTCGCTCAACAGCTTGCTCTTGCCATAGGCGGTGTTGGGTTGTGGGGTGTCGGTGTCGAGAATCTCAGTGTAAGGCTGCTGCTCTCTCACAGGACCGTAGACGCTGAGGCTGCTTAGGTCCACAAACTTCTTAAGCGGCATGCCGAGCTGGATGAGCGCCGACACAAGGTTTTTGGTACCATCGGTGTTTATGCGGTAGAAGTCCTCGGGATTTACGCACTTCGTCACTCCGGCGGCGTGGACTACATAGTGCAGCTCCATACCCGAGAGCTGGCACATGAGGTCGTCCTTAGACGAGAGATTTAGCTCGATGAAGTTTATACGTTGGTCGGTGAGATATGCGCGGCTGCTCGAACGGCGCATAGCCGCCCACACGTTCATGCCGCGGCGGAGCGCCTCCTCCACGATGTAGCTGCCGATGAAGCCCGAGGCTCCGGTTATCAGTATGTTTTGGTTGGTCATGTTTTTTCTATTCTCTCTCCCACAGCACCGCCTCGCCGGCTTCCAGCGAGCGCTTCACGTCTATCAGCCTCTGGTTTGCACTGCCGCGAAACAGCAGGTCAGGGTCTTTCTGCTCCTCGATGAACGGTCCGTCCACCAGCACGTCGATGCTGTTGAGCAGACGGCGGGGCTGTTCCATTCCGAGCAGTTGCTCGTAGAGGAATCCCGTGTAGCACCAGATGTTTTTACCGGTCTCGCGCTTGATTGCCTCCGCCAGTTCGGAGAAGCCTTCAGCCTGATACAGCGGGTCGCCGCCGGTGAAGGTCACGTTGGCAAACGTGTCTGCCTTTATCACCGCCATAATCTCGTCGGTGGTCATGTCGCTGCCGGCTTTCTCGTCCCATGTCTGCTGATTGTGGCAGCCGGGACAGTGGTGGTGGCAACCAGCACAGTAGATGGCTGTCCGGAAACCGGGGCCATCTACCATGGTGTCTTCAAGAATCTTTATTATTCTTAGCATGTTTCTTAGTCTTCAACGTCGGTGTGTGTCACTCGGTCGTTAAGCTCTGCCAGCTTGCCGTTGTTCCAGCGGTCGGTGGTGCCTACGAGGTATCCCGTGATGCGCTGCAGACGGTCGATGTGCTTGCTGTGGCAGCGTGGGCACTCTTCCAGTTCGGCATCGGCGTTTTCATAGCCGCAGTCCATGCAGCGGTTGCGGTTGTGGTTCACAGAACCGTAGCCGATGTTGAGCTGGTCCATCATGTCCACCACGTTCATGATCACCTCGGGGTTGTGTGTGGCGTCGCCGTCCATCTCCACATAGAAGATGTGGCCGCCGCGGGTAAGGTCGTGGTATGGAGCCTCTACCTCAGCCTTGTGGCGTGCCGAGCACTTGTAGTACACAGGCACGTGGTTGGAGTTGGTGTAGTAGTCGCGGTCAGTGATTCCAGGAATCTTGCCGAACTCTTTCTGGTCCTTCTTCGTGAACTTGCCCGACAGGCCTTCGGCAGGCGTTGCCAGCACAGAATAGTTGTGATGATACTGCTCGCAGAAGTCGTTCACACGGTCGCGCATGTAAGTGATAATCTTCAGACCCAGCTTCTGGCTTTCCTCGCTCTCACCGTGGTGCTTGCCTGTGAGTGCCACAAGACATTCTGCCAGTCCTATGAAGCCTATACCGAGCGTTCCCTGATTGATTACCGGCTCAATGGTGTCATTGTCTTTCAGCTTCTCGCAGCCAATCCAGAGCGAGCGCATGAGCAGTGGAAACTGCTTTGCCACGGCTGTCTTCTGGAACTCGAAGCGCTCGTGCAGCTGTTTTGCGGTGAGCTCAAGCATGCCGTCAAGCTTGCTGAAGAACAGTGCTATGCGCTCGTCCTTGTCCTCCACTTTCATACACTCTATGGCGAGCTTTACGATGTTGATTGTAGAGAAGGATATGTTTCCGCGGCCAACCGATGTCTTCATGCCGAAACGGTTCTCAAATACACGTGTGCGGCAGCCCATGGTGGCGCACTCATAAAGGTAGCGCTTGGGGTCGTCGGCGCGCCAGTCTTCGTGATAGTTGAAAGTGGCGTCGAGGTTGATGAAGTTGGGGAAGAAGCGGCGTGCCGTCACCTTGCAGGCGAGCTTGTATAGGTCATAGTTGCGGTCGGTGGGCAGATAGCTCACTCCGCGCTTCTTTTTCCATATCTGGATTGGGAAGATTGCCGTCTCGCCGTCGCCTACGCCGTCGTATGTTGATTTCAGCAGCTCGCGTATGATGCAGCGACCCTCTGCCGATGTGTCGGTACCGTAGTTGATTGACGAGAACACCACCTGGTTACCGCCGCGGCTGTGGATGGTGTTCATGTTGTGTATGAACGCCTCCATCGACTGGTGTACGCGCGATACGGTCATGTTGATGGCATGCTGCTTTATGCGGTTGTCGCCAGTCATCAGGATGGTGTCTTCATGGAGGTAGTCTTCTATTTCCGCATTGTAGAGATGGCTGTAGTCATCGCCGGTGAGAGCTTCGAGCTTCTTCACCTCTTCTATATATGATGTGCGCACGTATGGTGCCAAGTAGAAATCGAACGCAGGAATCGCCTGACCGCCGTGCATCTCGTTCTGTGCCGTCTCCATTGAGATGCAGCCTAAGATGCTCGCTGTCTCGATACGCTTTGCAGGGCGCGACGAACCATGACCTGCATAGAATCCGTGCTCAAGTATGTTGTCAAGAGGGTGCTGCACGCAGGTGAGCGACTTGGTGGGATAGTAGTCCTTGTCGTGGATGTGCAGATAGTTTTTCTCCACAGCCTCGCGTACATCGTTCGACAGCAGATAGTCGTCCACAAAGGGTTTTGTGGTTTCGCTGGCAAACTTCATCATCATGCCGGCAGGAGTGTCGGCATTCATGTTGGCATTCTCGCGGGTGATGTCGTTTTTCTTGATGTTGATAATCTCAAGAAACATGTCGCGGGTCTTTGCCTTTCGGGCTATTGAGCGCTGTTTGCGGTATGCAATATATTTGCGTGCCACGTCCTTGCGGGCACTCTTCATGAGCTCAATCTCTATGAGATCTTGAATGTCCTCCACGGTCATCTGGCTTTTGCCTTTCATTACTACATGGTCGGTGATGCGGTTAATCAGTTTCTGATCCTCGCCCATTTCTGTCTGGAGCATCGCCTTCCTGATTGCTGCGGCAATCTTGTCTTCGTTGAATCCCACAATGCGTCCGTCTCTTTTTACTACTGTCAGTACCATAAAGTTGTCTGTATTTTAATGTTAATTGGTTGCTAAATAGTTGATTACGTTTTTCGAAAAATTAAAAAGTTGTCCGTTTTGGAAAACTTTGTCCTTGTTTCTGTTTGCAAAGTTACACAAAATGTTTCGTTCCTGCAAATATTTAAGTAAGTATTTTTAGTTAATTTCTGTTGCTTTTTCAGGCGTGTGTTCAACTGCTTTTACAGCGTTTTTGTATAATTGTTTGTATGTTAGTTTATTATTCCAAAAAAATATATTACCTTTGCAAACGGATATTTTTTTCGTGTGGAAAACAGATTGAATTTTTGCAATATGACAAGTGACAAAACGGAACTTTACAGGCAGTGTTTTGTTCCCGACAAGGCTACTGCTGAGTTTATAGCAATGCATCGCAATGACGATGTGCGGACGCTGGCGTTTAAGCGTGCGGACGGCGTGGACATGCCGCTGGCATTAGAGCAGATTGCGGGCTATCAGAAGGCGCGCCGCAAGTTGCCGCAGTGGAGTGGGGTGGAGGGCATGCTTTATCCGCCGTCGTTGTCCATGGAGCAGTGTTCCAGCGAGCAGACCGCCCTTTATAAGGCATCGCTGCTCGCTTCCCGTTCCGGCAGCTCTGCCATCTGTTCCGACAGTTTTGCTGGAGGCTCCTGTCATCCTGCCGCCAGTTCCGGCAGCTTTGCCGACCTTACCGGGGGCTTTGGAGTGGATTTCTCCTATCTTGCCGCCCGTTTTGCCAAGGCAACGTATATTGAGCGCAATCCTAAGCTGTGTGCCATTGCCCGCCACAACTTCGCCCTGTTGGGGCTGACTCATGCCGAGGTGGTGTGTGGCGACAGTGTGGAGTGCCTGCGCAACCTGGCTCCTGTTGATGTAATCTATCTCGACCCGGCGCGGCGCGACGCTAACGGCGGGCGCACCTTTGCCATTGCCGACTGCACTCCCGACGCCGTTGCCCTTCTGCCGCTGTTGCTTGAGAAGGCAGAGACGGTCATGATAAAGCTGTCGCCCATGCTTGACTGGCACAAGGCGGTGGCAGACTTCCGCGGACATGTGGCTGAGGTACACATCGTGGCGGTGGATAATGAGTGCAAGGAACTGCTGCTTATACTCCGTCGCGACACCACCGAATGTCCCAAGGTGGTGTGTGTTAACAACGGCAGCGTGTTTTCGCCCACTCCCTATATATATATAATAAGGTGTAGCGCTCCTTCGGCTGATTTCAGTCAGTTGCACGGTTTCCTGCTTGTGCCCAATGCTGCAATCATGAAGGCTGGATGTTTTGCGCAGGTTGCCGAGGCTTTCAGTGTGGCGCAGATTTCCGACAACAGTCATCTTTTTGTGGCTGATGCTCCAGTGGAGGATTTCCCCGGCTCAACATACCGAATAGATACCGTGACCACCATGAACAAAAAGGAACTGAAAGCGGCTATTGGCGGCATTAAGAAGGCAAACATCGCCGTGCGTAACTTCCCGCTTACGGTTGCCGAGCTGCGCAAGCGCCTGAAAATAAACGATGGTGGCAATATTTTCATATTTGCCACCACCCTGTGCGACGGTTCGCACGTGCTTATTGTATGTAGTCCGCTTTAAATAGGTATGCGGTGTTCTTTAAATGCGTTTTTTGTAATCATCGTTAAGCCATATATTAAGCTGTATTAACGATGGCACCAGAATAAGCAGCGAGAAGCACACGGCGAGCAGGGCGTTGGAGCCGAACAGCTCGGTGAGCTTCGCATCTGGATTCTTCACAGCAAATGCCACCGCAAACGCCACCGAGTTGTTTACCCAGTGGAATACCATTCCCGGCATTATGCTTCCTGTGCGGTAATACATCCAGCCGAGCAACAGTCCTGCAACGAAGGTGTATGGCATTTGTGCCGGATTGAAATGGGCGATGGAGAACACCAATGCCGATATTGCAATCATCAGCCAGTGGTTGCTGCCGCCTTCAAGCAGTGTGCGCAGTATGGCTCCGCGGAACACCACCTCCTCTACTATTGGCGCAAACAGTCCAACAACCAGATAACCTTCAGGCGATGTCATGAGTATGTTGAATTGCTTAGCTGCGATGTTTGGCAGCTCAGGCATGTGCTCCATAATCCATTCGGCAGGTATTATCATTCCCGCAGCAGCCATTCCGCTCCACAGTAACGCCATGCGTGGACGGCTGCTCAGATAGCCGCGGTCAGCAGTAAACCATTTTGCGAAATGGAATATCAGCAGTGTGATTACTCCCGATACAGCCTGCACCGTGAGGAGCTGGCTGGCTGTAATGTCAGGGCTGCCTGTTATAAGGGGTAGCAACCACCTGGCAAGCACTCCTGTTACCGCCTGCAGTGCTAAAAACACGAAGAGGTAGGTGAGTACATTGAAAAACTTTTTCATCTTTTTGTCCTTATTGTCAAAAAATGGCTCTCACAGAATGTGTGTTTCTGTAAGAGCCGATTTTCTATTTTGTTTATTCTAATGTCTTTTCGTTGACTTAGAAGTCCATCTTGTCGAGTGAGTCATTGAAGTCCTTCGGCTCGTTTGATGGCTCGTGGTACTCGTCATTGTTGTGGTTGTTGTGCTCGCCACGCTCAGGACGTGGACGGCGCTCACCGCGCTCAGGACGAGGACGACGCTCGCCGCGCTCAGGACGCTCAGGGCGTGGACGGCGCTCGCCGCGGGCAGGACGCTCTACATATCCCTCAGGCTTCTCGATAAGCACGCGGTGTGAGAGCTTGTACTTGCCGGTCTTCGGGTCGATTTCCATCAGCTTCACCTGTATCTTGTCGCCTTCCTTGATGCCGGCTTCCTCTACGGTCTCCAGGCGCTTCCAGTCAATCTCCGAAATATGGAGCAGACCATCCTTGCCCGGCATGATCTCTACGAAACAGCCGTAAGGCATGATTGAACGCACGGTACCCTCGTAAACTTCACCTACCTCAGGAATAGCCACGATGCTCTTGATTTTGAGGATAGCACTGTCGATAGACTCCTTGTTTGGACCGCTCACCTGCACCTTGCCCACGCCGTCGGTCTCATCGATGGTGATGGTTGTGTTGGTGTCTTCCTGCATCTGCTGGATAATCTTACCGCCAGGACCGATAACGGCACCGATGAACTCCTTAGGAATCTCGAATGCCACGATGCGTGGTACGTGTGGCTTCAGCTCTGCGCGTGGCTCGGCAATTGTCTCTGTCAGCTTGTTGAGGATGTGCTCACGACCAGCCTTTGCCTGCATGAGAGCCTTCTCAAGAATCTCAAACGACAGACCGTCGCACTTGATATCCATCTGTGTGGCTGTCAGACCATCCTTTGTACCTGTGGTCTTGAAGTCCATGTCGCCGAGGTGGTCCTCGTCGCCAAGGATGTCAGAGAGCACTGCGTACTTGTCCTCGCCCGGGTTCTTGATGAGTCCCATTGCGATACCAGAAACAGGCTTCTTCATAGGCACGCCGGCATCCATCAGTGCCAATGTTCCTGCACATACGGTAGCCATTGACGATGAGCCGTTTGACTCAAGAATCTGCGACACAAGGCGCACTGTGTAAGGGAAGTCCTCTGGAATCTGTCCCTTCAGTCCGCGCCATGCCAGGTGACCGTGACCAATCTCACGGCGACCTACGCCGCGCTGTGCCTTAGCCTCACCGGTACAGAATGGAGGGAAGTTATAGTGCAGGAGGAATCGCATGTAGCTCTTGTCGAGCACATCGTCCACCATCTTCTCGTCGAGCTTTGTACCGAGGGTACATGTAGAGAGCGACTGAGTCTCGCCACGTGTGAAGATTGAGCTTCCGTGAGGCATTGGCAGTGGAGACACCTCGCACCAGATAGGACGGATCTCATCAGTCTTGCGGCCGTCGAGACGTATGCCCTCATCAAGGATGCAACGGCGCATTGCGTCGCGCTCCACGTCGTGATAGTAGCGCTCCATCATAGCATACTTCTCCTCAAGCTCGTCCTCGCTCAGGTCTGAGTGAGCCTCGGCATAAGCCTGCTTGAAGTCCTCAAGAATCTGTGCAAAAGCCTCGGCGCGTGCCTGCTTCTCAAGAGCCTGCTTGGTCACGTCGTAAGCCTTCTGATAGAGCTCCTTGTTCATCTGCTCGCGCAGTTCCTCGTCGTTCACCTCGTGGTCATACTCGCGCTTCACGTCCTTGCCAAGCTCCTTCGACAGCTCTGTCTGCAGCTCGCACATAGGCTTGATGGCTGCCATGGCTGCCTTCAGAGCGCCAATCATGTCCTGCTCCGACACTTCTTTCATCTCGCCCTCAACCATCATGATGTTTTCTGCCGATGCGCCCACCATGATATCCATGTCGGCATCGTCCATCTGCTGGAATGTTGGGTTGATGACATACTCGCCGTTGATACGTGCAACGCGAACTTCACTGATAGGGCACTCGAATGGTATATCTGAACATGCCAGGGCAGCCGATGCGGCAAAACCTGCAAGCGCGTCAGGCTGGTCAACACCGTCGGCCGACAGCAGCATAACATTTACAAATACTTCAGCGTGATAGTTGGAGGGGAAAAGCGGACGGAGCACACGGTCAACAAGACGTGATGTGAGAATCTCGTTGTCGCCGGCTTTGCCTTCGCGCTTTGTGAATCCGCCGGGGAAACGGCCGGCGGCGGCATACTGCTCTCTGTAGTCCACCTGCAGAGGCATAAAATCAGTACCTGGTACTGCATCCTTAGCAGCACAAACAGTGGCAAGCAGAACAGTGTTGCCCATACGGAGCACGCACGAACCGTCGGTCTGTTTTGCTACTTTACCAGTCTCAATGCTGATGGTTCTTCCATCTGGCAATGAAATTGTTTTTGTAATTACGTTCATCTAATTTTTAACTTTATTGTTTTCGTTTACATCAAAAAATCGCACAAAATTAATAATAAAATGTGTAATAGCCAAAGTTATATGCAAATATTTATGATTTATTTATGATTTATGTGTGATATTTCGCAAAAAAATAGTAACTTTGTGCCCGAAATGTGTTTTTCACGCTAAAAACACAGTTAGAGTAAAACTATAGTTTAAAGTAAACCAATAAGATAATGAATAAGATTTTCAAGGCCTCCGCGCTGTGTCTCGCAGCCTTTTCCATGGTGGCATGTAATGAGAACAAGTTCCATGTGGATGGAAACATTGGCAACGCCGCTGACTCGTTGCTGTATTTTGAGAATGTGGGGCTCGACAAGGTGACGGTCGTTGACTCGGTGAAGCTGGGCAGCGACGGCGATTTCTCCTTTGCCTGCAACGCCACCGAGGCGCCCGAGTTCTACCGTCTGCGCATTGCCGACCAGATAATCAATATCTCCATCGACTCCACTGAGACGGTGACTGTAAAGGCTGCCTATCCATCATTGGCAAACAACTACGAGGTAAGCGGCTCTGAAAACTGTCAGCGCATCAAGGAGCTGACGCTCAAACAGATTGCCCTTCACCAGAAGGCGCAGGCAGTGCAGGCTAACATGGCTCTCGGAGTGGATGCTGCCAACGACAGCATACTGAAGATGATTGACAGTTATAAACAGGACGTGAAGAGCAACTATATCTTTAAGAATCCGTCGGCGTCATCATCCTATTTTGCATTGTTCCAGACTCTCGGCAACATGCTTATCTTCAATCCGCAGACATCGCGCGACGACATGAAGGCGTTTGCCGCCGTAGCCACAAGCTGGGACACATATTATCCCGGCGCACTGCGCGGACAGAATCTTCACAACATCGCCATCGAGGGCATGAAGACCCAGCGCATAGTAGCTGCCAACAACACCCCAATGGAGATTGATGCCAGCAAGGTGACCACATCGGGAATCATCGACATACCGCTGGTAGATAATAAAGGCCGTAAGCGCAGCCTCACCGAGCTCAAGGGCAAGGTGGTGCTTCTCGACTTCCACGTGTTTGCCACAGAGGAGTCGCCAAAGCGCATACTCCTGCTCCGCGAGCTTTATAATAAGTATCATGCGCAAGGACTGGAAATATATCAGGTGTCGCTCGACCCTAACGAGCACTTCTGGAAACAGCAGACCGCAGCCTTGCCGTGGATAAACGTGCGCGACGAGAACGGCGTGCAGTCAACATGGGTGAATGTGTATAATGTCCGTTCGCTGCCTGAGTTCTTCCTCATCGACCGCGACAACAACCTCAACAGCCGCTCGCAGCAGATTAAGGACATAGATGCAGCCATCAAGGCGCTGTTGTAAATGAAGAATCAAAATGAAGAATGAAGAATCAAAATGAAGAATTCTTCATTCTTCATTTATTTATTATCCTCCATCCGAGATGCCATACTCTGAATACCGGTTCGCATAATACCTCTTCGGGATAGCTGCCCACAAATCTCATTATGCGCTTCAGCTTCCACCAGCCGTGCCTAAGCATTCCTCCGTTTTTCATTTCCTTACCCCGCTCATCATGTTGTCCGAAGTTGCCGCTCAATATTATTTCCGCCAACAGCTTTTGCCCCTCTTTCTCATTTTGCCGGCAAAGCAGATATTCTTCAGGCATTGCGAGCATCTCGTGAAGCACCCACATTATGGCAGCGGCGAATTTGCCCATTCCAAAGCGGCGCAGAGTCCGCATCACCTCTTCTTTCGACATTAGCGGAACGCCAAGTCCCTCGCTCCACATTCCCTGTGACTGCAGGTCGTATTTCTCCATGCAGTCGTTGTGCCATACTCTCAGCGTGAAGTAATAGTCTATTATCTGCCTCAGTCCCAGTCCCTCATCAAAATAATGATTGAACAGGTGGCACATCTGATGCACCACGTTCACCGATGCCGTGGGCATGGCAAATCCCGCCTGTGTCCTGTTGCCCATACACTCGTCGGCATGAACTTTAAACCACCGCTGCATCCTTATGTTTCTTATTGGTGAGTGAAGGTATCCCGGCTTGTAATGCATCTCCACCTCTGTGCCGTTGATGCTTGGAGCCTTGATGTGATGATAGCAGAGCTTAGGGCTTTTCACCTCACACGCCTCGCTCCACGCTCCACACTGATACTGTCTTCTGGCATACTCCCTTATAGCCTGTTCCCCATGATAAGTCACATATTCCACTGTGTTCTTTCCTGTCTGCACGGCAATGGGCAGTCCTTCGCGGGGAGCCACGCACCACACGTCGATATCTCCGGGATTTCTCCTCCTCTTCAGTTCCTCGGGATAGTTGAACTGGTTTCCTTGCCCCTTCAGTATGCAGCACTGCATGCCGTCATGTTCCAATATTTCAGTCAGTTGCCTGCATTGCTCATTTATCTGGACGTTCTTTTTCTCAATTCTCAGCGCCAGTGCCATCCACCTCATTTTCAGTTCCGCCGGACATTCCACTCCCTGTCTGTGCAGTTTCTCAACAGCGGCAAAGCCAATGCCGGTCAAAGCCTGCCTCTTGCAGAAGTCATACAAGGCTTGCCAGTCCTTCCCATTGGGCGTAAAAGGCAGAGATTCCGCATTGCCTAACGCCACACGCAGAAAAGAGAAACATTTGTTTGATGAAGCCATAACATATCAGTGATATTCATTAAAATCTGTATTTGAGTGCAAAAATACAATTTTATTTTGATTCCACCAAACAAAAACATTTATTCTTTCTGGCTTCAATGCAATAACCTGTTATTCCTTTTCCTGCTCTTGACATGGCTGAATCGCCGATTGGCGCGCTTAAATCGGCGAATTAGAATCCTAAATCGCCGATTTGCGTCACGCAAACGGCGATTGGCTGTTTTTCATTTGACTATGCAAAGATAATGCAAGCCGAATGCAATCAAGCTTGCTTGAAATTGCTGAGGCGAAGCTTATCTTATGCAAAGGTACGGAATTTTAAGTTCCCTGTGTCCGGCATTGTCCGTAAATGTCCGACACGCCTGTTTTGTGGACAGGTTGGACGGGTTGGACAGGTATTTTCGAACCCTATGGAATTTACGTGTCACGTGTCACCACGATTTTTAAACGTTCCCGCCCGCCCGCGCGCGTGAAGGGTTGAAAATACTCGTCCAACCCGTCCAACTTGTCCACTGGCGTCATTCCGCCATCTCACTAAAAAATATAAAAAAATCTTTTTTTATTTTGTTATTCAATCGTTTATTTGTATATTTGCAGCATAAATATAGAAAAGGTATGAAATACATAGCATTACCCGACGGCAGAGTGAGACGGCTCTCATTCTATCTCGCAATGGAGGAGTACGTTGCCCGCAACATCGGCGAGCGCGACTGCTTCTTTATGTGGCAGGTGGAGCCGAGCGTTATCTTTGGGCGTAATCAGCTCATCGAGAATGAGGTGAACATGGATTTCTGCAGGGCGCACGGCATAATGACCTATCGCCGCAAGAGCGGTGGAGGGTGCGTATATGCTGACATGAACAATGTTATGTTTTCGTATATCACGGCGGATGAAGGCGTGGGATTTACCTTCCACCGATATATAAATATGGTGGTGCATGTGCTCCGCAAAATGGGCGTGGATGCCAGGGCAAGCGGGCGCAATGATGTGATGATAGGCGACCGCAAGGTGTCTGGAAATGCCTTTTACCGCATACCGGGAAGAAGCATAGTGCATGGCACGATGCTCTACGACACTGACATGGTGAACATGGTGGGAGCTATCACGCCTACTGACGAGAAACTGCTGTGCAAGGGTATTGCCAGTGTGAGGCAGCGCATAGCACTGCTGAAAGACCATACCACTCTGACGCTGGACGAATTTAAGGACTTCGTGAGGCGCAATCTCTGTCAGGGCGAGATAATGCTTAATGACTGCGACGTGAAAGCCATTGAGGAGATTGAGCGCGAATATCTGTCGGACGAGTTCATCTATGGCAACAACCCGAAATACACTGTGGTGAGAAAGCGGAGGATTGAGAGTGTCGGGGATTTCGAGCTTCGCATTGAGCTGAAGAACGGCGTGATAAAAAACATGATGATGCTCGGCGATTATTTTATTGCAGGCGATGTGGACACAGAGATTATCAAGCCGCTGAAGGGAGCAGCCCTTTGTCGGACGGATTTGGAACGGGTGTTGTCCGCTGACATGGAGAAGGTGATTCTCGGTCTGAAACGCGATGATTTCATAGCCATGATGCTGGACGAAGAACAATAGTCTGCAGACTGGCGTAGAACAAAGAATAACTGAAAACAATATAACTAAAACAACTTAAAACTTTATGGAGAACAAGAGAACCTGTCTTTATGACAAGCATGTGGCGCTTGGAGCGCTCATAAGCCCATTCGGCGGTTTCGACATGCCGATACAGTATTCAAACATCACCGACGAGCATCAGGCTGTGCGCACGGCGTGCGGAGTGTTTGACGTGTCGCACATGGGGGAGGTGACCGTGAAGGGACCCGACGCCGAGAAGTATGTGAACCACATCTTCACCAACGACGTGAGGGACATGCCCGACGGCAAAATCCTGTATGGCATGATGCTCTATGAGAACGGTGGTACGGTGGATGACCTGCTTGTCTACAAAATGGGAGCCAACGACTTCTTTATCGTAATCAATGCCGCGAACATCGACAAGGACTGGGAGTGGATGACCGCTCACGCCGAGGGTTTTGACATTGACATTCAAAACCGCTCTGACTTCTACGGACAGATAGCAGTGCAGGGACCTGACTCAGAGAAGGTGGTCACTGAGGTGCTTGGACTGGAGTGCGCCGAGCTGACATTCTACACCACAAAGACCATAGGAGACGTTATCATAAGCCGCACGGGATATACAGGCGAGGACGGTTTTGAGATTTACGGTACACATAATTATATTAATGAGTGCTGGGACAAACTCATGGCAAGCGGACGGTGCAAGCCGTGCGGACTTGGTTGCCGCGACACGCTGCGCTTCGAGGTGGGACTGCCTCTTTATGGCGATGAGCTCTCTGCAGATATCTCACCGGTGATGGCAGGACTGGGCATGTTCTGTAAGCTCGACAAACCTGAGTTCATAGGCCGTGAGGCTCTCGTTGACCAAAAGGAGAACGGAGTGGAAAAACGTCTTGTAGGCATTGAGCTTGAAGGCAAGGCTATTCCGCGTCACGGCTATGCTGTGCTGAAGGACGGCGAGCAGGTAGGTGAGGTGACAACGGGCTATCACACAATATCCACCGACAAGAGCGTGTGCATGGCTCTTGTGAAGGTGCCGCATAATAAGCTTGGTACGCCTCTGGAAATACAGATCCGCAAGAAGACATTCCCCGGAGTGGTGGTGAAGAAGAAGTTCTACGAGAAACATTATAAAAAATAATAACTAAAAAAATAAAACGACTATGGCAAAAGTAATTGAAGGACTCTATTATTCAGAGTCACACGAGTATGTGAGAGTTGATGGTAAGTATGGTTATATCGGCATTACCGATTATGCGCAGCACGCATTGGGTAATGTGGTGTATGTTGACATGCCTGATGTTGACGATGAGGTTGAGGCAGGCGAGGATTTCGGCGCTGTTGAGAGCGTGAAGGCAGCCAGCGACCTTATATCTCCTGTCAGCGGTACTGTGGTTGAGGTGAACGAGGCTCTTGAGGACTCTCCTGAGTTAATCAACAGCGATGCCTTTGAGAACTGGATCATCAAGGTGGAGCTTTCGGATGAGTCGGAGCTTGAGAGCCTGATGGATGCAAAGGCTTACGAGGAGCATTGCAAGGAATAAAAAACGAAGAATATGACATACAAGTATTTTCCGCATACGGACGAGGACCTGAAGGAGATGCTTGCCAAGGTTGGCGTGGACTCTCTTGAGGGACTTTATGCCGAGGTGCCTGAAAGCATACGCTTCAAGGGCGACTACGATTTGCCTGAGGGTAAGAGTGAGATGGAGATACGCCGATTCTTCGATGCATTAGGCAGTGAGAACAAGCAACTTACGTGCTTCGCCGGAGCAGGCACCTACGACCACTATACACCGTCGGTGATTCCTGCTATTGTGCAGCGCTCGGAGTTTCTCACATCCTACACTCCTTATCAGGCAGAGATTTCGCAGGGCACGCTCCATTACATCTTTGAGTATCAGTCGATGATGGCTGAGCTTACTGGCATGGATGTCTCAAACGCATCAATGTACGACGGCACCACAGCCACTGCAGAGGCGATGCTGATGTGTGTTACCGCAGGCAAGAAGGCAAACAAGGTGCTTGTGTCGGAGACTGTAGACCCTAAGACCATTGAGGTGATCAACACCTACGCACATTTCCACGGTGTGGAGATTGAGATGGTGAAGGCTGTTGACGGTGCCACCGACCGTGATGACTATATGCAGAAGGTTGCGCAGGGTGGCGTGGCAGGTATGATAGTGCAGCAGCCCAACTACTATGGAGTGGTGGAGGACTACAGCGGTTTTGCTGATGCGGCGCATGCCAACAAGGCACTATTAGTTGTGAACAGTATTGCAGCCGACCTTGCCTTGCTGAAGACTCCTGCTGAATGGGGAGCCGACATTGCCGTGGGCGACGGTCAGAGCTTGGGCATTCCTATGACATTTGGCGGTCCGTCGGTAGGCTATATGTGCTGTACTGAGAAGTTGATACGCAAGATGCCGGGACGTATTGTCGGTATGACCAGCGACAACCGTGGACAGCGTGCCTTTGTGCTTACACTTCAGGCACGCGAACAGCACATCCGCCGTCAGAAGGCTACGTCGAACATCTGCTCAAATGAGAGCCTTATGGCGCTCTTCGTCACCATATACATGTCGCTCATGGGCAAGGAGGGCTTGAAGGAGGCTGCGCGTCTCTCATACGCCGGAGCACATTATATGGCTGAGAGGCTGGTTGCTACGGGCAAGTGCAGGATGGCGTTCAACCGTCCGTTCTTCAATGAGTTCTGCGTGCGTTACGACGGTGATGTTGACGCGCTTCAGCAGAAATTCATCGACAACGGCATCTTCGGAGGCATCAAGGTGGCTGACGACACTATAATGTTTGCTGTCACCGAGAAGCGCACGAAGGAAGAGATAGACAAACTGGTAGGTATTGTAAACGAAAAGTGATGAGGCTATGAACAACAAATTATATGGTAATCTGATTTTCGAGCTGTCGAAAGAGGGGCGCAGGGGATACTCGCTGCCCGCAAACGACTTTGGCTGTTACGACATACCTGCCGACATCTGCAGGCAGGAGGATGCTGCTCTGCCCGAGTGCGACGAGATGACTGTGGTGCGCCACTACACCAACCACAGTGCAAATAACTTCGGAGTGAACAATGGCTTCTATCCGTTGGGCAGTTGCACGATGAAGTACAATCCCGCAATCAACGAGGAAATGGCGTCAATGCCAGCGTTCACTGGCTTGCACCCGTTGCAGCCTGCGGCTACTGTTGGCGGTGCTTTGAAGGTTTGCGGGGAGTTGGAGCGCTCACTGTCGGCAATCTCAGGCTTGAGTGGCTTCACACTTAATCCTTTTGCCGGAGCACATGGTGAGCTTACAGGACTGATGATAATCCGCGCCTACCACGAGAGCCGTGGCGACAAGAAGCGTACCAAGGTTATCGTGCCCGACTCGGCACACGGCACCAACCCGGCATCTGCCGCTGTCTGCGGACTTGAGGTGGTTGAGGTGAAGAGCACTGCCGAGGGCATTGTGGACGTTGACGACCTGCGCGGCTTGCTCGACGACACTGTGGCTGCGATGATGATGACCAATCCAAATACATTGGGACTGTTTGAGCGCAAGATTCCTGAGATAGCACAGCTTGTGCATGACTGCGGAGGACTAATGTATTACGACGGTGCCAACCTCAATCCTATGCTCGGCGCATGCCGTCCCGGAGATATGGGCTTCGACGTGATGCACATCAACCTGCACAAGACGTTCTCCACTCCTCATGGAGGCGGAGGACCGGGAGCCGGTCCTGTGGGAGTGCGCAAGGGACTGGAGCAGTTCCTGCCAAAGGCTTCAGAGGCTCGCTCACTTTCCGACGTTAAGGCAATTGACTTTACAGCAGACAATGGCGGCAGAATCTCCGTCGGTCCTTATCACGGCAACTTCGGAGTAATCATCCGTGCATTGGCTTATATCCTCACTCTTGGCAAGGAGAACATTAAGCTTGTCGGTCCGCTGGCAACGCTCAACGCCAATTATATAAAGGAGTCGCTAAAGGATGACTTCCTGCTGCCGATTGAGGGACTGTGCAAACATGAGTTTGTGTTCGACGGACTGCGCGACAAGTCCACAGGTGTCACCACCATGGATGTGGCAAAGCGTCTGCTCGACTATGGCTATCATGCACCGACAATCTACTTCCCGCTGCTTTTCCACGAGGCTCTTATGATTGAGCCGACTGAGAACGAGAGCCGCGACACCATCGACGGTTTCATTGCCGTGATGCACAAGATTGCCGAGGAGGCGCGCACTTGTCCCGACACAGTGAAGGACGCTCCGCACAACACTCCTATAGGACGTGTGGACGATGTGCAGGCAGCAAAGCATCCTGTTGTGAAATTTAAGGATATCAGCGCATGAAGACTGACATTATTATTATAGGCAGCGGTCCTGGCGGGTACAGGACCGCTGAATATGCCGCCGCCCATGGCAAGACGGTGGTGATATTTGAGGAGAGCCATCTCGGTGGAACGTGTCTCAATGTTGGCTGCATTCCCACAAAGACCTTTGCCCGTTCGGCTGAGGCTGTGGGTGAGATGCGCAATGCTGAGGCGCTCGGTCTGAAGGCTGTTGAGCCTCAGTTTGCCATGGCAGACATTGTGGCGAGGAAGGATTCTGTGGTGGAGCAGCTCCGTCAGGGCATTGCCAGTGTGCTCTCAGCACCAGGCATAACACTTGTTAATGCCAAAGCCTCGTTTGTTGACGACCACACCGTTGAGGCTGATGGAGAGCGCTATGAGGCTGACAATATTATCATTGCCACGGGCTCTGCCCATAAGTCTTTGCGCCTTGAAAAGCTCGACGGGCAGATGTGTGTCACGTCAGACGACCTTCTTTCGCTTACCGATTTACCCAAACATCTCTGCATCGTCGGTGCAGGAGTGATAGGCATGGAGTTTGCAAGCATCTTCAATCAGCTTGGCGTTGAGGTTACGGTGGTTGAGTTTCTTAAGGAGTGCATCCCTGCTCTCGATTCCGACATAGCCAAACGTCTGCGCAAATCGTTGGAGAAGCGTGGTGTGACGTTCTTCATGCAGTCGGCTGTGAAGAGTATAGCCGGCGGTTGCGTTACGTTCGAGCGTAAGGGCAAGGAGCAGACCGTTGAGGCAGACTGTGTGCTTGTGGCTGTTGGAAGACGGCCGCGTGTTGAGGGTATCGGATTGGAGAACACTTCGGTGACATTCAGCGACAAGGGAATTTCTGTTGACGACAATATGCAGACATCAGTTCCCGGCATCTATGCCATTGGCGATGTGAATGCCCGTTGTATGCTTGCCCATGCTGCCACGATGCAGGGCTTGCGTGCGGTAAATCATATTCTCGGAAAGACTGATGATATAAGGCTCGACATAATGCCCGCCGCCATCTTCACTCATCCTGAGGCTGCATGTGTGGGCAAGACAGAGGACCAGCTGAAGGCAGAGGGTGTTGCGTTTGAGGTGTATAAGAGTCACTACCGCAGCAATGGGCGTGCACTTGCAATGGCTGAGACCGACGGAATGCTGAAACTGATGGTTGCCGCAGAAAGTGGACTTATATTAGGATGTCATGCGTACGGTGCCCACAGTGCCGACATGGTTCAGGAGGTCAGTGCGCTGATGTGTCGTGATACCACAATCGCCCAGCTTAATGACATGGTGCATATTCATCCCACACTGAGCGAAATGCTGCAATTCACTTAACATTGAACACTAAACACTGATTAAAAGCTCACCGCCAGCATCATGCCTGTTTGGTCTGTGCTTGCGTATGGTAATAGTAGCGCCGATGTCTTTTTGTCGGCGCTTTTTATTATAAGGTGTCGCTGCACCCAAGGGTAAATCCAGTAGGCAATGCGTGTGCCGAGAATACCCACACCAGCTCCGGCAATGATGTCGTTGAGCCAATGGCGGTCGTTATATATGCGCATTGCTCCCGTGGCTGCAGCCATTGTATATCCTCCGATGGCTATCCATGGCGATGCGTCACGGTATTCCATTCTAAGAAATTCCGCACTCATGAAAGCCGAGGCGGTGTGACCTGAGGGAAAGGAATGATGGTCGCTGCCGTCGGGGCGCCATTCGCTGACAAGCATCTTTGTGCCTTTCGACATGCCCTGAGTGATGACAAACGACATGGCGAGCAGCAGCGTGCGGTCTTTCCATCCGTGCTTTGCCTTCACTCCGCAGAGGTCGAGGCCGTATGCTGCCACTGCAGGCAGATATGGCATTACCTCGTCAATCCTTATTCTCTTGTGTGTTCCTCCTCCCATGGCATCGCGCACCTCACGGTTCAGTTCATGGAATGCTCCGTTGCCCACACCGAATGCTCCTGTGGCTATGAGCGCCGCAGGCAGTATGAGTTTTTGAGGCTTGAACTGATGTTCCTTGTGTAGTGTGGAACAGGTATCGGGTATAGTGTCCTGCGCCGATGCGTTGATGGGGGCAGTTAGTGCTATTATCAGAAAAATCAGTAATGACAGCGGTGAAATATGTGAGTTCATAATTTGGTTCTTTTATTTGTTCCGTGCAAAAATACTAAATAAATCATGAATTTACTGTGTATTGCGGCATAAAAAATATTAAAACATTGTTTTATATTTTGTTTCGTTGTCAATTATTTGTAAATTTGCAGAAAATAACGCAGAAAAGTTCAGTAACGCAGCGACTATGACAGACTATTTCACACAAAACAATGGAAGACGGTTGCCTGAGGGCATACAGTTTTTCGACATGATAAGGCGGGGCAATTACGTATACGTAGACAAGACCGACTTGGTTTGGCATTTGGCTAACGGCAGAATGTTCAACTATCTCAGCCGTCCGCGCCGTTTCGGCAAGTCTCTGCTTGTTGATACGCTTCGCTGTTACTTCGAGGGTCGCAAGGAACTTTTCGAGGGGCTTAAAATCATGGAGCTGGAGAAGGAATGGAAACCAAGTCCTGTAATCCGGCTCGACATGAGCAATGCCGGAGCCACGCCGGAAGAGATAAACAGTTATTTCGATTTTACTTTTGGCGACTTGGAGCAGAAATATAATGTAATGTCAAAGGAGAGCGACAGTCTGGCTGTGCGTTTCAACCGTATTCTCCGTGCCGCCAGCAAAGATGGCGAGACTCCTGTGGCGATACTCATCGACGAGTATGACTCGCCGCTGCAACATTCATGGCACACTCCTGAGCATGAGGCATGCACTGCTATATATAGAAGTGTGTTTGCCGTGTTGAAGTCGTGTATGCAATACGAGCGTTTCGTTTTCCTCACGGGCATCACCAAGTTTACGCAGATATCGCTGTTCTCCGTGCTCAACAATCTCACTAACATCAGCTTCATTCCTCAATATGCATCGATATGCGGCATCACCAAGCAGGAGATACACGACAACTTCATGCCAGAGATAGAGGCGATGGCAAATAAGAACGGCTGGACTGTGGAGCAGACTTTCGAGAAATTGAAATATAACTACGACGGCTATCATTTCAGCGAAGAGAATATGATGGATGTCTATAATCCCTACAGCCTTGTTATTGCTCTTTCGCAAGGCAGGACAGGCAATTACTGGGCTTCATCCGGGGCTACAACATTGCTTCTAAAGTTTGTGGATAATCTCGAAACGGAGGTGGAAAACCTTGAAAGGACATATATAAGAAAACATATCTTGGAATCATCCGATGTCACTGGTGGCGGTGCAAATCTGTTCCTTTATCAGTCGGGCTATCTCACCATCAAGGATTCTAACAACGACGGTTATTATCTCGGTATTCCGAATAATGAAATACGTCAGGCTTTGTACGATGTTGTTATCCCAGCTCTGACATTTCGCAGCCAGAGTGAGGTGCATGTAGAACAGGATATGCTTTTGGATGCCCTGAACTACGGCAGGGTTGACGAGGCGATGAAGATTCTGAAGGCAATGGTTGCCGACGTTCCCTACAGCAACAAGAAGTTAGTGAACATGGGCATGGAGGAGCGCTACCGTTTTATCATCAGCTGTATATTCCGTTCCATCGGTCTGCGTGTGGAGGTGGAGCACATGATGACTGGCGGCCGCATCGATATCGTTGCGTGGGCAATGAATGCCATCTATGTGATAGAGCTGAAACTCCAGAACAATGGCGGACTGGAGGCGGCAAAAAGTCAGATTCTTGCCAATCAATACGCCGAGCCTTTCATGGGTGACAGCCGCGAGGTGATTCCTCTCGCCATAGAATTGGATGACAACGGCAAGGGTATTCTTTGCTTCAAGCAAGTTTCCGATCAGTAATTTTGTATAGTGTCGTCCGTTGTATCTTTAGGAATATATAGTTTTTTATCCAAATGTGCCACGTCACACCCCAATGTCATTTAAACGCCGATAAACACTGGGATTCTGCAGGGTGTGACCTCATGAAAAACGTGGCACCCTATGTCACACCCTAAGTGGCACCTCACGTGTGAAATAAGCCCCTAAATGCCACATTGTCTCTGGCAAAACATATGTTTTTGATTTTAGATACTGGCAGCGGGCTATATTGATAACGGAGGCAAGCGCCTGAATGGGAATATGATGAATATGTAGACTGATTTTAATGAATATAGCCCCTCGTCACCTTGGTGACGAGGGTTAGTCACCAAGGTGGTTAGCTTCAAAAATTGCTATCAGCCGTGTGTTCTCAAAGAGCACGCCGTATCATTACGTGGCACACCGCAGAAAAAATCAATTAGCTATGCACTGTGAAAGTCCAGATGTGATGTAGATGAAAGTCCGGGTGTGATGTAGGGTGTGACATAGGGTGCCACGTTTTTCATGAGGTCACACCCCGCACAATCCCTGTGTTTATCGGCGTTTCGCGGGTGTTGGGGTGTGACGTGTCACCTTTTATTGAAAATGTATGTTTGCCAAATAAATACTGCCTGTTTTTCATAATCGGTAAATATGGTAATTTTATGCGTAATTCTGATACCGTGAGGTTGGATATTTATATGTAAATTTGCACCGCATTTGAATATACAACAATTAAATAACAAAACATTTATGAAAAAGGTACTTATACTCTCGGGAAGTCCCCGACACGGAGGTAACTCTGACACTCTTTGCGACCAGTTTATGAAAGGTGCAGTGGAGGCAGGCAATGAAGTGGAGAAAATTTTTGTGGCTGGCAAGAATATTGCCTGTTGCAGGGCTTGCTATTACTGCACGTCGCATCATGGCGAGTGCTGCATTAAGGACGATATGGCAGAGGTGCTCCAGAAAATGCTCGATGCCGATGTCATTGTGCTTTCGTCACCTGTGTATTTCTACTCAATCAGTGCGCAACTGAAGGCTGTCATCGACCGCACCGTGGCGCGGTGGCTTGAGTTCAAGGATAAGGAGTTCTACTATATAATAACTGCTGCCGAGGACACACCAACGGTGATGGATTGCACACTGGAATGTTTCCGTGGTTTGGCGGCGTGTCTTGAGGGTTCTGTGGAGAAGGGCGTGATATATGGCAAGGGAGTTTACAAGAAGGGCGAGATAAACGGACACCCTGCAATGACAGAGGCATACGAAATGGGAAAAAATGTGTAAGTGTTTGGATGATTTGGGCAGAACTTTGATTATATTGTAAAAAGTTGCGGAGATTTGATGTTTTCTCCGTAACTTTTTACTTTGTGTCATTTTAATCCATGATTTCTACTACAGGAACAGTTTAAACCATTTCTTGCCGTGTTATGTATCTGTATGTTCCTGTTTGCATTACATGTTTGCCTGATGGAATTTTAATCTCTTGGTTATCATAATAGGATGTTTCTTCATCGGCAAGAAAAAGAACAACAATCATTCCCCAGTTTTGATAGTCTTCAGCACGTGCCAATGCACTTCCATTAGGAAGGACTTGTATAACTTCAAACGAATTAGCCTCTATTTCTTGCGAAGGCTTCTCAAACATGACAATACTGTCATTGGGGGCTTGTAGTTTTGCTAACACAGACAAGAAAATGAATGTAACGATGATGCCTGTTATTACACCACCGATGTAAATTAGAACTGATTTAGTTCGTGTAGTCATAATTGAATTTTTTATTATTGTTTGTTTTTATTCTTACGGTATTCTGATTTTGTTGTTATACCCTCTTTGACTTTTTCTATATTCTCTGCATCTTTATAAAATATCCAATGAATTATTAGATTTCCAGAATATACAGAAGAATATGCTTGCTGAAAAGTCCAACCTCTGTTTGCCATAAAGTTGGCAGCATCAACCATGCTGTTGAACTTTATTTCTTTTCCTTTCTCATCAACTAATTCAAGTTGGCTTTTTAAACCTCCCCACACATTATACGATGTGATTGTACCAAAATCGAAGATTATTTTCAATTTGGAAGAAAGATCTTTTTCTATTCCTTTGACTTCACAGTAATATCTTTGTTGCGCATAGGTGTTTCCTGCAATGAATAGAAAACCGATTATCCAAATGATGGTAAATAAAATTCTTGTTATGTCCTTTTTCAT
>ENA-OYXU01000066-OYXU01000066.1-human-gut-metagenome-genome-assembly--contig:-NODE-66-length-45531-cov-5.829361_pt1 | contig 45531 bp, 25 predicted proteins | sample MGYA00243243_ERZ653435 | MGnify/ENA primary metagenome ERZ653435 (study PRJEB26926, sample SAMN06165113) | human gut metagenome | biome: ENVO:00009003; feature: ENVO:2100002; material: ENVO:00002003... | reverse complement strand
CTCACTCAGGCCATGATGCAGATCATCCGCAACGGCGGTCTCGGCAACGGCGGCACAAACTTCGACGCCAAAACACGCCGCAACTCGACCGACCTCGAGGACATCTTCATCGCCCACATCGCCGGTATGGACGCCATGGCACGTGCTCTGCTCTGCGCTGCCGAGCTCCTCGAGAAATCGCCCTACAAGAAGATGCTTGCTGACCGTTACGCATCATTCGACGGCGGCGAAGGCAAGAAATTTGAGGAAGGCAAGCTCACTCTCGAGCAGGTTGTCGCCTACGCCAAGACTCAGCCCGAGCCCGCCCAGACATCAGGCAAACAGGAGCTCTACGAGGCCATCGTCAACATGTACTGCTAATCGGCCCCGTAAAGCCGACGGCAGCTTAGCCCTTAAAGCATCCCCTCCACGGGGCGGATGCTGATATTTGTAGGGACATGCCTTGGGCATGTATCAGTATGATACGTCTACGTGCTCAGGCACGTCCCTACAATATATATATTAATCCTGAATACTTAATACCATTTCATCTCATCACATGCAACAAAAAAACGGTAGCAAACTCTACCTATTTTCAATCGTACTGGTAGCCGTCTTCGGCGGTCTGCTCTTCGGTTATGACACGGCCGTTATCTCCGGCGCCGAAAAAGGCCTGCAAGCCTACTTCCTTGGAGCTAAAGACTTTGTCTACACCGATGTCATCCACGGCATTACCTCGTCGAGCGCCCTGCTCGGCTGTATCATCGGCGCAGCCGTCTCGGGTTTCTGCGCCTCGCGTCTCGGCCGTAAGAAGAGTCTCTTCGTAGCCGGTATCCTTTTTCTCGTCTCAGCCTTGGGCTCATTCTGGCCCGAGTTTGCCATATACGAGAAAGGCGTGCCCCACTTCGGTCTTCTCATCGTCTTCAACATCTATCGTATAATCGGCGGTATCGGCGTGGGCCTCGCATCTGCAGTCTGCCCGATGTATATCGCCGAGGTTTCGCCCTCTGAAATCCGCGGCACACTCGTGTCTTGGAACCAGTTTGCCATCATCTTCGGCCAGCTCGTCGTCTACTTTGTCAACTTCCTGATACTCGGCGAACACACCAACCCCGTCATCGAGAAGACAGCCGAAGGTCTCTACGCCGTGCTCCCGACCTCTGACATCTGGACCATCAGCACAGGCTGGCGCTACATGTTCGGCTCCGAAGCCTTTGTAGCCGCACTGTTCACTGTGCTCGTGCTTTTCGTACCCGAGTCGCCGCGCTACTTGGTGCTCGTCGGCAAAGACAAAGCCGCTTTCAATGTGCTCGAGCGCATCAACGGCACATCCAAAGCCGAAGCTATCCTCAACGAAATCAAAGCTACCGCCACCGAGAAGACCGAACGCCTGTTCTCATTCGGCGTACTCGTCATCTTCATCGGCATCATGCTCTCGGTCTTCCAGCAGGCAGTCGGCATCAACGCCGTTCTCTACTATGCTCCTCGCATCTTTGACTCGATGAACATGGGCAACCCGATGGTACAGACCGTCATCATGGGCGTTGTCAACATCATCTTCACCCTCGTGGCCATCTTCACCGTCGAGAAATGGGGCCGCAAACCGCTCCTCATCTACGGCTCTATCGGCATGGCAGTCGGCGCATTCGGCGTGATGCTCTCCAACATCGTCGAGGTCGCTCCCATCGTGCCCGTAGTCAGCATCATGGTCTACTCGGCATCGTTCATGTTCTCTTGGGGCCCCATCTGCTGGGTACTCATCTCGGAGATTTTCCCCAACACGATACGTTCGGCCGCCGTCGCCATCGCCGTCGCCTTCCAGTGGATTTTCAACTTCATCGTTTCGTCGACCTTCGTGCCCATGTATAACATGAGTCTCGGCTCGATGGGCGACAAGTTCGGCCACATGTTTGCCTACGGCCTCTACGGCATCATCTGCGTCCTCGCCGCCATCTTCGTCTACAAGCTCGTGCCCGAGACCAAGGGCAAGTCACTCGAAGACATGTCAAAACTCTGGCTCAACCGCAAGAAATAAGCATTAAGACCATATCCCTCATACGCTCAGCGGCTCCGACCCACCCCGGGTCAGAGCCGCTGAGTGATTATTCACCCTGTAGGGGTTACGCAGCGCATAAGGCATTGCGAATCATTGCGGCGCACCTACAGCGCGCTATACTTAGAATTTTTATATATACCACGGTTGCGCAGACCTGACAGCCTGCTTACCGTGGTCTCAAATACGTAGCTGCTCTGCAGCATTGACGCGCCTACAGCGCTAATGCTTTATAGCCATCGCTGTGCGCAGATAGCACCGGAGGTGCGATTCCTCTACAACCCCCGCGCGGAGCACGAAGTGCGTAGCCGGGGGATTATGAGAGCGTCCTCCCCTCCCCTCGTGACAAGCCGCGGAGCAGGCGCAATCACGAAATGGCGACAGCCAAGGACTTCAGAAAATTAATCGCCGCTAAACACTTTTTATGATAAAAATTACCCCGGGATGGGATGGGTGTGAAATTAATTTAGCAGTAAAATTTTATAAATTCTGATACCTAAAAACAAAACCCAACAAAAAACCATTATGAAACACAGTCTACTCAAGCTTTCGGCGTTGACAGCCGCTATCGTGGGTACGGGTGTCGCATTTGCCGCGTTTACAAACACGGGCAATGACATCAATATCCCGTCGCGCGCCGCAACGACGACCGAGACCGTCACCGCCAAATGGGCGATGGCAGTCGCCCACGACCAAGTAGCCGCAGAAATCACTCCTGCCGGCTTCTTTACTAATCCTACGTTCACCATGGGTGATGGTTACGAATATCGTGACGTTAAGGCTCTCAGCGGCCAAACAGTGTCACGCTATAACTTACCAGCAGTTTGCACAGGAGGACGCGAAGATAATCAGTATTTCGAGTTTACTGTAACTCCCACATCTGCAGTAACTCTCACATCAGTATCTTTTAATCTAATTACTGATACATGGTCTACCGGAAAATGTGATTACATTATTACTACAGGTACCCAATTAATACACCAAGAAGGTAATACTGTAGTTCGTAACAATGACACATTTACCGAAGAAGCATTTAAAATTAATTGCGACCTTACGGGGCTGACAGCCACTACCGAACCTATATCTTTAAAGATATATTTTTACAGTGAAGGCGCTCAGGCTAAAGTTCGCTCATTCGGAATCTCTGACGTAACCATCACCGGTACTGCCGAGGTTACTGACAACTGCCACTTCTCGGTTCCCGGCACTTTGGCACTGACATCGGGCGACAGCGAAATCGAGGCTGTCAAACTGCGTGTCGGCGACAACGAGCTGAGCTATGTCGAAAACGGCTCAACACTTACCTTTAAAAATGTCCACGTACACCAGTCCGGCACATATAAAGTCTTGATGCCCACCAACTACTCGTATGGTGACGGAACACTCAAAATCGAAGTCAAGGATCAGACCACCGGTAAAGTAGAAGCCGCTTATGACGGTAATCTACCTAAAAACAACACCGCATATGAAGCTCTCGAATTCCCCCTCGGCGGCGGTATCACTAACGGCACCAAAGACATCACATTTACGTTCGGACGTCCCTCCGGATTCGTCTGCAACGCCCGCAGCCCCGAGTTTGTACGCACAGGCGACTACAGCGGTGAGGTTTCTGAAGTTCCCGCCGGATGGGCTTCAATCCCCGGCGAACTCGACGCCCGCAAATGGACTTACAACGACGAAGGCCACGGCAATTTCGGTTTTGAAAGCGACGCAAAAGGCGTAGGCTATGTCAAAAACAAAGCTGTAGCCACTTATAAATTCTACAACACCGAGGCCGGCGCATACGAGATGGCATGGAAATGGAACATCTCACAGGGCGGAACAGCTCGCATCACCATCACCGACCAAGAGAGCGGCGACGTCGAGGTCGACCAGAACTGGACAATAGCCGGCGGCGATAACACTATAGCCCTTGAAGGCATGATTACCAAAGGCAAGAAAGACATCAGCATCGCTCTGAGCGCCTCACATGACGGATGGATCGGCAACTACTTCACCCCCGTCTTCACCCGCGTGGCCGACAGCTATGCCGCCGTCAAGTCAGTAAGTCTTGACGCCACTGAGGCTCTCGCAGCCGAGGCCGACGGCTTTGACTGGGCCTTCAATCTGCCCCGCTCGTTCGCCGCTAACAGCATCACTCTCCGCGCCAATGTCATCGGCGGCACCCTGACAGCCACAGGCGAGGGTGTCAGCGCAGGCTCTGAGGCCGGCACATTCACCGTCACCACTCCTGACATCAACGCCGAGCGCATCATCACCCTCACTCTCGCTCCCGAAGCCGGCGCAAAATACGCCAAGACCGAGTATAAGGTGCGCATCTTCCACATCGGCGATGTCAAGGTTTCGGCTCTCACCGTCGACGGTGTCGAAGTTGAAAAGACTTTCCTGAACAACCTCAACAGCCCCGTGCACGCCGTTACTCTCATTGACAAAATCTACACAACAGCTCCCGCTGTGACAGCTACATTTATCGACGGCACCACAGCTACCGCAGAACTTGATCGCATAGACGGCATCCAGGCCTCGTACACCTTCACCGGTGGTGAGGGCGACGCAGCCGTCACATTCCATCTCGCTATCCAAGGCATGCACATCTACGAGGCTGCCGACGGCGACAAGACCGCCAAGATTGTCTATGACGATGCCTGCAAGACCGACCAGAACTCTTGGACCGACGGCGTCTATACCATCGCGCCCGTCAACGACGGCTGGGGCGGCACACAGTTCAAGTTCTCCATAAACAACGGTCAGTCATTCTCGTTCACCGCTGCAAAAGACAAGAAGATCAAACAGATTGTCCTCACCAAACTCTTTGACAACTATGCCGACGGCCGATTCACCTCTGTAACCTCAGAAGGCGCCACAAACGTTTGGTGTCCGACCAATGCCGGATTCCGCAAAGGCGGCGAAAACGCCTATAACCTCATCGTCAACATCGACGGCCATGTGCCCGGCACACCCGTTGTGTTCAACTTCGAGAACGGCCGCCAGCCCGTGGCTTGGTTTGAAGTCATCTATGAGGACGCCAACCCCGGCACAGCTCCCGAGCTCGTCAAGGCAGAGCAATATCAGGACCACAACCACGCTCTCATCAAACTGACATTTGACCGCGAGATGACCTCAACAACCGCCACAATCAACGGCAACGAGGTAACAGCCGAGGGCGGCTCAGCCACACTCATCTTCCCCGCTTTCGACCTTGAATACGCCGCTCAGGTTAACCTCAGCATCGCTGCCGGCGCTGCCAAAGACAAATTCGGCAACTCTAACGCCACAGCCATCACCCACTCCTTCCTCCTCAATGCCAAGCCTACCTACGAGCCCATCGCCGACGAGAATTTCGTCGAGGTAAGCAATGTCACCGAGCTCCGTGAGGCCGTGGCCCGCGCCAACGAGACCAACAAGACAGCCGACGCCAAACCCTTTGTGATATTCGTACGCAACGGCGACTATGACCTCGGCACTGACGTGGTCAACGGAGCCTCACCCTCCGAGTCTTCGGTATGCCTCCACATCAACAAAGCATGGAACGTCAGCCTCATCGGCGAGAGCCGTGACGGCGTCCTCATCCACGGCACACGCACCGGCATCTCCAACCCGATCTTCTCGACCAGCTACTCTCATAATACCTACGTTGCCGACCTCACACTGCGCAACGACTTTGACTACAATGACGTAGTAGCGGGCGGCAGCCGTAAAGGTGTCAGCGTGGCTCACTACGGCGGTGTCAAAGACATCATGGTCAACGTCACCCTGCAGGCCGTACAGGACACTCAGGTGACCGGCGAAGACGGCTACTACTACAACTGTGACATCTACGGCGGCACAGACTTCATCTGCGGCGGCGGTGACCACTTCTATGACCGTTGCAATCTCATCATCGTCGCAGCCGGCCCGATTACAGCTCCGGAGACCTCGCCCTCACTCAAACACGGCTACGTCTTCCAGAACTGCACCATCAGCGGCAAAGACGGCTATACACTCGGCCGCCCGTGGCATAACGAGCCCCGTGCTTTCTTCCTCAACACCACGATGAAGGCTAAATGTGCCGACAAGGGCTGGGACAAAATGGCCGAACTGCCCACACACTTCTTCGAGTACAACTCGATGGACGCTCAGGGCAACGCCCTCGACCTGTCGGGCCGCAAGAACTCAGAGACATCGACCAACAAATACTCGCCCATACTTGACGCCAAATACGCTCCCTACTTCATCGTCGAGAACGTAATCGGTCTCAAAGAGAGCTATCTGCCGACCGACTATGCAGTCGAACTCGCAGCGCCCAATGTCGTTTACTCAAACGGCGCGTTCTCATGGGAAGCTGTTGAAGACGCCGTGGCATATATCATCTACCGCGACGGCAACTATGTGGCCAAGACTACATCGACCACATGGTCTCCCTCAGACGCCGAGGCCTCGGCTCTCAGCCGCGCCGCAGCTCCGACCTACACCGTGCAGGCCATCAGCCACCGCGGAGCCAAGGGCGCAGCTTCGACCCCGATGACATCGACAGGCATCTCTGACATCACAGCCGACGGCGCAGCCGGTGACGTTGTAGCCACCGACTACTTCAACGCACAGGGCCAGCGCGTGACACCCGACACCAAGGGCTTCCGCCTGCGCGTCGAGACCCTCAGCGACGGCTCACGCCGCGTGATTAAAGAAAACGCACGTTAATACCAACTTAGCGATTATACACATCTTACTTAGTGCCGGCGGGCGACAGTCTTCACAAACTGTCGCCCGTCTTGTTTGAGGGCTCTTTAACAGCCCGGTGCATCCTTTTCCGTCAATTATTCCACCTTCGGCCTCGCGCGCATGCAATATTTTTGCATCAGAAACAAAATTCACTCGTAAATATGAACCTAAAATCTAACATCATCAGAACTCTCTGCCTCGGCGGCTCGATACTTGTTGCAGCAGCGGCTTCGGCTGACAACCTGCCCGAACGCGTGCCGGCCTTCCCCGGCGCCGAGGGCTTCGGCAAATACACAACAGGCGGTCGCGGCGGCCACGTCTACACCGTCACCTCACTCGAAGACAGCGGCATCGGCACTCTGCGCTGGGCCAACGACCAGCCCGGACCGCGCACAATCGTTTTCGCCGTCTCAGGCACAATCCATCTGAAATCGTCACTCAAACTTAAAGAAAACACCACTATCGCCGGCCAAACCGCGCCCGGCGACGGCATCTGCCTCGCCGACTACCCTGTCACGATAGCCTCCAACAGCATAGTCCGCTATATCCGCTTCCGTCTCGGCAACACTAACGTAACCCAGAACGGCGCTGACGGATGGGACGGTCTCTCTGTCATGGACTCACACGACGTCATCGTCGACCACTGCTCGGTCAGCTGGTCTATCGACGAGTGCTGCTCAATACTCGGCAACAAAAACACCACCCTGCAGTGGAGCATCGTCGCCCAGAGCCTCGTCAACGCCGGACACAGCAAAGGCGCTCACGGCTACGGCGGCAACTGGGGCGGCTCGGGCGCATCGTTCCACCACAACTTGGTCGTGCATCACGGCTCTCGCACTCCGCGCCTCGGCCCGCGTCCGACCACACAGCTTGACGAGCGTATGGATATGCGCAACAACGTCATCTACAACTTCGGCGGCAACGGCTGCTACGGCGGTGAAGGCATGAACGTCAACATCGTCAACAACTATTACAAACCCGGCCCCGGCTCGCCCGGAACCCCCCGCGGCAAACGCATCGCCGGCATTGGTGTACGCACCAACTCTTACTGCACCACCTATCCTGACTATGCTCCGGCCCTGCATCTCTGGGGCACATACTTTGTCGAGGGCAACATCAACTCAAAATACAGCGACGTCACCGCCGACAACTGGGCCAATGGCATGTATAACCAGATTGACACAAGCAACTCGGCCACAGACGGCACATGGAACGACGAAGTCAAGAAGAATATCCGCCGCTCGGAGCCCGTGCCCTACTACGCCACCACGACCCACTCGGCTGATGACGCCTATAAACGCGTGCTTGACTATGCCGGCTGCTCGCTCAGCCGTGACAACTTCGACGACCAGATGGTCGGCGACTGCCGCGTTGGCACTGCCACAGCCACCGGCTCGAAATTATCCAAGGGCTTCGTAAACTCTCAGGACGACAACACCGCCCTCGTTAAAGCCAACGGCGGCTCGGCATGGCCCATCCTTAACTCGACAGAGGCGCCTGTCGACACCGACGGCGACGGCATACCCGACGAATGGGAGAAGGCCAACGGTCTCGACCCCGAGAAGAAAGGCGACGCCAATCTCTATAACGAAGAAGGCTACACGATGCTCGAGGTCTACCTCGCCTCTTTGGTAGAAGACATCACCGAAGGGCAGAACGCCTCAGGCGAAATCGAGGGCGACATCCTCGCCGTCGACCCCGTCAAAGACAGTTACACCATCTCGTTAGAGACCAGCACCGGCGGCACATCGTCGTGGACCGGCGAGTTTGCGGGCGGCATCCGTCTGTTCAACATCGACGGCAAATCTATCTCGATTTACCGCAAGACGCACATGGGCCTTGCACGCGGCGTGCAGCACTACATCCTGCTCCCGGCAGGCTCAGAGGTGACAGCCATCGACTTCGCCGGCAAAGGCAACACCTACCCCAACCGCACCACCGAGCCTTCGCTCGTCGAGCTTAACGGCGAGACATTCGACTCAGGCACATACAAACTGCCCACAAACCAGTCGACAGCCGACGGCAAATTCACCGTCGAGCTCACCAAACCGGCCAAAGGCATGCTGACACTCACATTCGCCGACTGCGATCCGATACTCTCGGGCATCACACTGCACACACGCACGGCTCAGACATCAGGCATCGATGACATAGTCGTCTCTGACGAAGACCCCCGCTCGCAGGACCCCAACTGGTACACCCTCTCGGGGCTCAACCTCGGCACGGAGCGTCCGACGACCGCCGGCATCTACATCAACCGCGGTCGTAAAATCGCCATCAGATAACCTAAACGACTCTGCGACGCCAAGCAGTGAGACAATTAATGCCGATACTGCTTGGCGCCGACACAGCCGTCGCCATTTTGCGACAAAAAATCCACCCTTTCGGGTCAATGCTGACCTTAAATTTGCAATATAGAAAAATCAACCTTTTTTACTTATAACTAATTCTTAATTTCTCCATGAAGAAAACTTTACTCCTTCTCGCAGCCACGCTCTTTGCAGGCTCGTTCACAGTTTCTGCACAAGACCCCGTGCAGCCCGTTGAACCCACTCCCTTCGTTCAGCGTGACGAACTCAAACCTCAGGCAATCCCCGGCGACCTCACACTCGGCGACTGCAAAATCACAGTAATGCAGGGCGAGACTCCCGCCAAAACCGTCTATGCAGCTCCCGGCGAAGACTCAAAATGGGAAGGCGCCACACTCGGCAATACAAACAACGGTTACATAATCGAGTATAACGTAACTTCGACCGAGGCTTCTTACTACATCATCACATTCATGACCGGCTCGAAGAACAATGGCAGCTCTCTCGACCTCGAGATTCTCAACGGCACAGAGTCTGTCTGGAAAGGCACAATGAACGTTCCCAACAACGGTCAGTGGTCAGGACGCAACTGGGCTAACCCCTACTGCATCGTCGACACAGAGATTCCCGCCGGCTCTTATAACTTTGTCATCACCTGCAAACAGGAAGACCCTGCTGCTAACGTAGTCAACATCGCCGGCATCAACTTCGCAGCACGCTCTGAAGTACCCCAGACCAGCGAGCTCTACACCGCCTGCACTCTTATGACTGCTACAGGTGAGGAAGACGGCACCGAAGCCGGCTCTGTAGTCGTAGCTCCTGCAATGGAAAGCTACATCTCAGGTACAGAAATCACTCTGACCGCACGCGCCAACACAGGCTACAAATTCCTCTACTTCGTCAACAACTCGGTGCCCGACACTCATATCGAGGAAAACCCCTACAAGTTCAACATCGGCTCTGACGCCAACGACTTCACTGCTTACTTCGAGGAGTTAGACATGATGAATCCCATCCCCGGCACAATGTCGATTGACAAAGCTTATGACGTTGTAGGCGTTGGTAAAGGCAAAGAGTGGAACGTGACTGCAAATGGCAAAATCGCCGAAGTAGGTAGCTCGGAGTTCATTGCTACTGATAACATTCAGTATTTCAGCGAAATGCGCCAGCCCTCATCAGCTTGCTTCAAAGTTGACGTAAAACAGGCCGGTTCTTATACCGTAACATTCGGTGCTGCGACAAAGAATGAGGGCTCATCAATAGCTTTCACTCTTACAGATGCTGATAATGAAGCTAATGTTGTAAATGTAGGGCCCTTCACCTCTAAAACAGACTTCGCAATTTCAGGCCAGTGGAAAAACTTCCAGATGGTTAAGAGCCAGCCCTTCACCCTCACAGCCGGTAAGAAAGTCCTTAAACTCGACTTCAAAGGTGCAACTGCAGGTAAAGAGACTCTCAATCTCTGCAACATCAGCTTCGCTCTCGAAGGCAGCAGCGGCATCGATGATATCGTAGTCGGCGAAGGTGAAATCAACGGTGAGGTCAAGGCTTACAACCTGCAGGGTATCGAGGTCGCTCCCGACACCAAAGGCCTCATCATCATCAACGGCAAAAAAGTTTACAACAAATAATAAACTCACGCCATAAACCCACTGACGCGCCGACTCTTACGAGCCGGCGCGTCTTAGTTTAAACCCCGTCAGACATGGGCAGATATTTTGCTTAATTTTAAAAATAATCGTAAATAAGTCATTTTGTAACAAAAAATACACCCATACGTGCAATTAATGCATTATCTTTGCATCAGAAAATCAAAGATAGAAATTGGTTTAAAAATTAGGTTTAAACAAGACAGACTGATAATACAACAAATTTGGTTTAGGTTAATAGGAAGAAAAACAGTCTCCAAAGAAGGTACTGTGATGAAGAAAAGTTCTTAAACAAGGCCGGGTCGACCGCAGTTGATTGCGTTCGGCCCGTTTTTTTTATAAGTTATATAATTGTGTAGGGACATGCCAAAGCGACCGCTAAGGAGCGCCGGCATGTATAATTCGTAACCTACTGATAGACAAGTTATACGTGCCAAAGGCACGTCCCTACACTATATAAGTACACGCTTATTACTTCACCCCCTTTGTGTCAACTAATGCTCCATTGGCATATAATCATATAATTAACTTTGAATATCCAAAACATGATAATAATCACAATCCGACCCAATGAATCCGATACTGAAAAAACTGACAATCGCCGCCGCAATTGCCGCTATGGCATCAATGACGTCGCGAGCGGACGACACTTTCCCCTATCAGAATCCGCAGCTGAGTGCCGACGAGCGCGCCGCTGACCTCTGCTCGCGTCTGACGACCGACGAGAAGGTCAAACTGATGATGAACTCGTCGCCGGCCATAGAGCGTCTCGGCATACCCGCTTTCGACTGGTGGAGCGAGGCCCTGCACGGCGTCGGCCGCAACGGTCTCGCCACGGTCTTCCCCTCGTGCATCGGCATGGCCGCATCGTTCAACGACTCGCTGATCTATGACGTATTCACCGCCGTCTCTGACGAAGCCCGCGCAAAAAACACGATAGCACGCCGCAACGGGCGCGTCGGCAAATATCGCTGCCTGTCATTCTGGACGCCGACAGTCAACATCTTCCGTGACCCTCGCTGGGGACGCGGACAGGAGACATACGGCGAAGACCCGTATATGAACGGCCGTATGGGCTCTGTCGTCATCAAAGCCTTGCAGGGACCGTCTGACACACGCTATCGCAAACTGCTTGCCTGCGCCAAGCATTTTGCCGTGCACAGCGGTCCCGAGAAAACCCGACACAGTCTCAACATCGAGAATCTGCCGGCGCGAGACCTTTGGGAGAGTTATCTGCCGGCATTCAAAGACCTAATCGACGCCGACGCACGCGAGGTCATGTGCGCCTATCAGCGTTTCGAGGGAGACCCGTGCTGCGGCTCAGACCGCCTGCTTCAGCAGATTCTGCGCGATGAGTGGGGTTTTGACGGTCTCGTGGTGACCGACTGCGGCGCCATTACCGACTTCCACGGCAAAAACAAACACGGCGTCTCGCCTGACGCCGCCGCTGCCTCGGCAAAAGCTGTCCGTTCAGGCTCTGACGTCGAGTGCGGCCAGAATTACCGCGCTCTCCCCGTCGCACTTGAGCGTGGCGAAATCACAATAGAGGAAATCGACCGCAGCGTCCGCCGTCTGCTCAAGGCACGTTTTGAGCTCGGCGACTTTGACCCCGACTCTATCGTCAGCTGGACACAAATCCCCGAGTCGGTGATCAACTGCAAGGCTCATCAGGACCTCGCCCTTAAAATGGCACGCCGGCAGACCGTACTGCTCACAAACAAAGGTATTCTGCCGCTTGACCGCAAAGACGGCAAGCGCATAATGGTCATGGGGCCAAACGCTACAGACTCGACCATGCAGTGGGGCATCTACTATGGTCAGCCGGGCCACACGGTCACAATACTCGATGGCATCCGCTCTAAAGTCGGCGACGTGTCCTATACACCCGCATGCGGCATCACCTCCATGACCGAGAGCGTCAGCATATTTGACCGCATCGGTCAGGCAGACGGCTCAAAAGGTCTCGCCGCCGAATACTGGAATAACACCGACCTCTCGGGACGGCCGGACGTCACAACCGTCTACACAAGCCCGCTCACCCTTGACAACGGCGGCAACACGGCCTTTGCGCCCGGCGTCAACCTCGAGAACTTCAGCACACGCATGTGCGGACGCTTCACGGCCGAAAAGACCGAGGAGCTGACCATCAAATTCGCCAACGACGACGGCATGCGCATCATAGTCAACGGCGACACCATCCACAACCGCTGGAAGGTCGACCAGATGAATCTGCGCACACTCGCCCTCAACGTCGAGCAGGGCAAGACCTACGACATCGAAATCAACTACATGCAGCTGACTGACGACGCTACGCTCAACTTCGACATCACCCGTGAGCGCGAGGTGACACCGGCTGAAATCGTCAAACGCGCCGACGGTCACGACATTATCATATTTGTCGGCGGCATCTCGCCGGCTTTGGAGCGAGAGCAGGCACGTGTGACCAATCCGGGGTTTGACAACGGCGACCGCACGTCGATAGAGCTGCCTCAGGCCCAGCGCGACATCATCGACGCGCTCGTCAAAGCAGGCAAAAAAGTGGTACTCGTCAATTGCAGCGGCAGCGCCGTCGCACTCGCGCCCGAGGCAGCGCTCTGCGACGCCATCGTCGAGGCGTGGTATCCCGGCGAGCAGGGCGGCACAGCCATCGCCGACATACTCTTCGGCGACTACAACCCCTCGGGCAAGTGCCCCGTGACCTTCTATACCTCTGACGCGCAGGTGCCGACTGACTTTGAGGATTACCGCATGGCCGGACGTACCTATCGCTATCTGCGCGAGAAACCGCTCTTTGAGTTCGGTCACGGCCTGAGCTACACCACCTTTGAGTACGGCAAACCGTCCTATAAGGACGGCCGCGTCACCGTCAAGATTAAAAACACAGGCCGCCGCGCCGGCACCGAGATTGTGCAGCTCTATCTGCGCCGCCCCGCCGACACCGAGGGTCCGACGAAGACTCTCAGAGGCTATGAGCAAGTGACGCTCGAGCCCGGCGAGAGCCGCACAGTAACCATCGACATGCCGCGCGAGCGCTTTGAGACATGGGACGAGGCCGCAGGCCGCATGCGCATAATCGGAGGCGACTATCAACTGATGGTCGGCTCGTCGAGCGCCGACAAAAACCTCAAGACAATCAATGTGAAGATATAACTGTCAGCTGCGAGGTCATTATAAGGTAAAAAAAGCGCGAAGCGCCCGACCATACGGTCGGGCGCTTCTCTTATTTCAATCTTGAAATGTTAATATCAAATGAGACGTCCGCTTTAGCGGTCGGAGCTGCAGAGCAGCGCGGCAAGTTAGCAGCCCCCAAAAAGATACCTATGACTGCGCGTAGCTACGCCACGCTTGTCATAGGCTCACATGCTATCGCCGCTAAATGCGGCTCTGACGCACCTAACGGTGCTGTATTTATAACTTACTTACATTGACTCGGAGTCGTCCTTCTTACGCTTGGCATGGGCACGGTACTCCGACGGAGTCATGCCGGTCTCTTTCTTAAAGCACTTGGTGAAATACTTCGGGTCGGAGAATCCGACATTAAAGGCAATCTGCGAGAAATTGAGCTTGCTCCCGGCGATAAGGTCGGCCGCGCGCTGCATGCGTATGTGTCGCAGGAAATCGCTCGGCGACATGCCCACGAGAGACTTGACCTTACCGTAGAAGACCGTGCGCCCGAGATTTACGGCCTCGGCAAGCTCCTCTATCTTGAGATTCTCATCATCTATGCGCGCCTCGAGAAATTTGAGCAATTTGCTCATCATCTCCTGATCGGCATCGGCTATCACCGGCGCGTCAAGCCGCCACTGAGAGGCTGTCTGCTCGGGAGTCTGAGCCGGCAGATTATCTTCAGTCAGATCTGTCTGCTCCTTATCATCTGTATGACTCGTCTGAACGGTCTGCTCTGTCTCCTCAGCGGGCACGGGCAACTCGGCGCGTTTCTGTATCATCTCAAGATATGTGTGCTGAAGCATGCGCCGCTGCAGGATGATATTGGCTATGCGCTGCTTGAGATAGCTCGGCGAGAACGGCTTGGTGATATAGTCGTCGATGCCCTCGCGCAGACCCTGCACTCGGTCGCTGACCGATGCCTTGGCCGAGAGGACGATAATCGGGATATGGCTCAGCGACTTGTTCTGCTTGATATTATGCACCATTGTCAGGCCGTCCATCTCGGGCATCATGACATCAGTAATGATAAAGTCAGGCTGAATCTCCTCGGCCATTTTGAGGCCCTGCTTGCCGTTCTCGGCCACATAGACCGTGTAATTAGGAGCAAGAATATCACGCAGGAAATTGCGCAAATCGTCATTGTCCTCTACAATAAGCAGTCTGACATTCTTGGCCCCGGGGACAGTCTGCAAATCAGGCTCTATGATATGGTCCTGAGGATACTTGCGTATGTCGTTTATACCGACGGTCTCGATGCGGTTCTCGTCTGAGATATATACACCGTTATCCTGACTCCAGCGGAGCATCTTGTTGACAAGCTCGAGCATATTGTCAGAATTTCTGACAACTTTCTCGAGATGCTTACGGCTATCGGGCTTAAGCTCGGGCTCCTTGAGGACCTCGCGAACGGGGGCCGAGATAAGAGTCAGAGGGGTGCGGAGCTTGTGGCTGACATCAGCGAAAAAGCGTGTCTTCATGCGGTCTAACTCACTATGCAACGCATTTTTGCGTCGCAGCATATAAATATGCAGCCCTCCGTAGACAAGGAGCAGTCCCAAGAGGATATAAAGCACCTTTGCAAACGACGTCTCCCAGAATGTGGGTTTGGCATATATCTCAAGCACGGCGACATTGTCGCACCACACACCGTCGGCATTGGTGCTCTTTACCTCGAGATAGTGGCGTCCGGGAGTGAGTCGCGACAGATAAGCCGTGTTGGAGTTGCCGATATAGGTCCACTCACCGTTGTCACGGAGACGATAGGCATACTGCACTGATGCGTCAGCCGAGTAATCGACGGCGGCAAACTGCACAGCCATGTTGCGACGGTCTGAAGGCAAATCTATGCTGTCATGATGAAGGAGTGACAGTCCGTCAGACTCGCCCTGATATGTAAGTTTGGTGAAAACGATGTTAGGACTGAAATCACTGCGGATTATCTCGGACGGCAGGACGGAAATCATTCCGCCGACGGCCCCGAGCCAGATGCGTCCGTCGGCCGGAGCAACAGCCGGCAGAGCCTCCGTGAACTCTAAATATTCGCCTAATTCATTTGGGCCGAGAGAAATAATCTCATCGGTTGCAGGCGAATAGACTGACATGCTGCCGTCGCGGACGATATAAATATTACCCGCTTTGTCATCAATCATCGACAGCACGTTGCCGTCACGGAAAACTGAACGCTTGCCCGCACCGCCGGGGCCTAACTTACTGTCTGACTCAAACGGCAACTGCGGCTGCAACAGATCAGGTGTCATTATGCGCTGTAACTCGCCGCCCATGGTCGAGACAAATATGTCGCCCGAGCGTGTGGCAAGTGCCTGCATGACATTGCTCGTGCGCAGAGATGTCTCGTCACCGGTGCGTCCGGTAGTCGGGAAGTAGGCTATCGACGAGGGGTCGTTAAAACGGTTTGAGAATGTCAGCAGACCTGTTGTTGTCGACACTATCACGACACCTTTGCCGTCATGGGTGATGCGGCGGATATTCTCAAAGCGGTCGAGAGGATATGTCGACAGACCGTTACGCTTGTTGAGGAACTTATATGTCCCGTCAGCCTGTCTGACTGCAAGATTCAGGCCTCCGCCATAGGTGCCTATCCAGATATTTCCCTTCTCGTCCTCGTCGACCGAGTAAACTGCGTCGCAGCTGATTGCCGACCGGTCTGACGCATCAGGCATATAGTGGTTTAGACGATCACCGCTGATGGTGAAGAGGCCGGCGCCCTTCGTCCCGACCCATATTGTGCCGCGCGAATCCTCAAACATGGAGTAAATCTTGTCGGCAAATTTGCGTGGCTCTGTGCTCTCGGCTATGCGGTCACCGTTAGCTACTATATAATGCAGCAAACGGCCGTCAGAATCAAACACCCCTATATAACCCGAGGCCGTACCGGCCCATATGTTACCGTTCTCGAGCGCAAGCAGTGAACGAGTCTCCTGATTTTTGACAAAGGGGACACGGCGCACATCGTGATATTTGAAATTGACAAGCACAAGGTCATGGAACGAGCTGAGCCACAGATTATTGTTGGCATCTATAAAGAAACGCTCGATTTCGGGCACATCGGCAAAACCGAAATGTGGCGACTGCAACGCACACGAGACAATGCGGTGGTCGAGCTCGTCAAAATATGAGAATACACCTCCGCGGGGCACAAACCATATTGTCCCCGAATTATCCTCAAGCCATATAGGTAAACGCGAGCCGGGAGTGCCTTTCGAATCGGGAAGCGACGCAAATCGCTCGACTTTCTTGCCGGAGGCATCTGTAAGTACGATGCCGTCGGCGCTCGTAAACGCCCATATACGCTTTTTAGAGTCTACAAATATGTCTGTGACATTTGCCGCCGGTGTCATAGGCTCACCCACCTCGATAAGCAGCGACGATGTCTTTTTCTTGTCGCGGACATAGATGCCGCGGTTGGTGCCGATGAGCAGAGTATTGTCATCAAGGGCCTGCAGGGTGTTGATGCGAGTGCGGTCAGCAGGACTGTTGACCGGATTGAGCTCCTTGGCACCGGGACGCATTACATAGATGGCACCGTCACCTGTGGCAAGGAATGTGTCGTCACCTACGGACGCTATATGTTCGAAAGCACCTTCGGCGGCAATTTTTGTACCATAGAGAGACACGCAGTTGTCATAAAACACCCATTCGCGGCCGGCGGCGTCGGTCTCGACCTTACGTACGTAGCTGTTGGCCTTGTTGCTCACCGGAGCAGTGCCAAGACCATACACCTCCATGCTGTCGGCTACTGTGGGGGCGTTGTCATCGATTCGCACAGCTGTGCGCCGGCCGTGACCGACGACCCATGTATGGCCGTCGGGGGTCGAATATATGTTGCGGGCCTCGAAATCCGTCCCGAGACGCGTCTTGAGAGTAGAGTTAATATTGATGAATTTTGACTCTGAAGTGTCAAATAGATATAACTGACGGTCATAAGTTATCAACCAGATATCGCCGTTCGAATTGGGCTTAATCATCAATATGCGGTTAGTCGGCAGCCAGCCGTTCTCGGGGCTGGAGCGGAAGGTCTCGAAGTTGTAACCGTCATAGTAACAGAGGCCGTTCCATGTCGAAGCCCATATCAGGCCGTCTTTGCTTTGGGCGATTGTCGACACATTATTGGCCGGGAGACCGTCACGGATATTGAAGGTACGCACACTGCAATAGGGCTGTGCCACGACAGACATAACCGACATGATGGCCACGGCCACACTCACAATAAATTTAGTCATTCTCACGTTCATTACGTGTTTTTGGGGTCATTAAGGTTATACATGCAAAGATATTGAAAATGTAAAACCTACAACCGAAAAGACGGTAAAAAAAATGCTTTTACCCATTTAACGCTAATTTTTCCACCTGTCGCGCGTATAGAATTTTTGATATTTGCACTACGAAAAACATAACCGCGAGATTCAAAAGTTTATAATAAACCTACATACACTATCACAAATAACCTAAAAATAATATCATGTTAAAAGGAGTTTCAAAAGTTCTTTTTGTGATGCTTTTAGCCATGACTTCATGCTCCGGGCACGACGATGCCATCGACGGCGGCGGTCTCAACAAACCCGAGACCGAACAGCAGACCGTGACGATGACGATTTCGCGTGCGAGCGCATCGGAGTTTGTGGAAGCAGGCATCACGCAGCTATCAGTCTACACATATAAAGTAGACCGTAAAGTCACAACCCTCTTCGACGAGCAGACAGTCGATGTCAGCAGCAGCGAGTTTAACGGCGCTGTGCTTACACACAGTTTTCCCCTCGGCGAGACATTTCAGACAGTCATCGCGGCCAATGTAGGCTCTGTCACCGGCAAGGAGAGCCTGTCGACACTGACATTCCATTTTGACCCGCTCGGCGACAAGGAGGTATGGGCAAGCCCCGTCATCCGTTTCATGTCTGACAAATCGGTCAGCGAACTCAACTTCGAGTTAGACCGCATCATCGCACGCATCAAATTCGAGCCCGCAGAAACACAGGCCGAACTCGGCGCGTTCGACGCTTTTGACAAGATTAAAGTCACATTCACCAACCTCGCGTCAAGCTACATGCCTCTGACTAAAGAAGTCGAGCTCTCTGACCTCACCGTCGAGACAGACGCGTCGGCCGGCTACCGCACACAGGTCTACACATTCGCCACCACAAGCACCCAGACCAATGGCGGTGTGAATATCGAGTACTTCAAAGCAGGTAACTCCGTCAACACATCAGCATCGCTCTTAGAGACCGGTATCACATATGCAGCCTCAGGCGACTATACTCTCCGCATACCCATCACGTCACCCGATTTCGTGTCTATTCCGTGGGCTATAAACGCACGCTCAGCCTCACAGGCTAAGTTTGAGGTCATCACGTCGACTCTTTAACCTTTGAATAGTATACTCATGAATATCAGCTTAAAATACAGCCTCATTGCGGCAGGTCTCGCAGTCAGCTTTGCCGCATGTGACAAAGAGGAGGTCTATGACTCGCCTGTGACCCGCGAGATTAACATGACTCTTGACGGTAAAAAGTGGGATATATACTACGGCACCGACGAGAACAATCACCCCTTATTTATATATAAGGCCGACGGCAAGTATTTCGCCAACTACGGCACATCTTATCACATCACTCTGCCGGCAGGCGGCTACAAAATTATCTGCACCAATCAGGCAAAACTCCTCACTCCGCCCATCAGCCTCGGTGAGCAGATTATAGAGCAGGACCCTGAGACGAAACAGACATTCGGCATCTCTGACCCCGTCGATTATACTCCCGGCACCCCGATGGTGCTCCCGATGAAGACACGCACGGGCATGCTGCGTCTGCGCGCCACCGACTCAAAGGCCGACCGCACTTACAGCACCATCCGCGCCGTCTTCACGACTCCCGTGACAGCTTACTCAGTCGGCGAGGCAAAACCAATCGTCGGTGAGCCTCTCGAGCTGACTCGCGACAAAGCTACAACCGGCGGCGGTGTCGGCTATACTGACGACGCCATCCTGATCGAGACAGGCTCTGTCGACCGCAAGGTAGGCATCCGCATCGACTATCTCGACGACGACATGAACTTAGTGCGTTCAAAGAGCTTTGCAGATGATTTCGCCGTGCTCGCCAACGACACGGTCGAGGTGTCGTTTGCGCTCAACAACGCCGACGAGCCTGTCATCATCAACTATAACATCGCTCTCGCATCCGAAGGCTGGCAGCCCCAGACCGTCTACCCGTCGGTCAAGGTCGATGTGCCTGACGGATACACCTACGTAACACCCGACGACGACTTCAACGCTATCTTCACACAGCTCAAAAACGACCCGAGCGTAGATCAGATTAAGATTTTCCTCAAAGCCAACGGCTCATACACACTGCCCGATGCATCTGTCAAGGGTCTCAACAAAGGCGTGTCGCTCATAGCTCAGAAGCCCGGCTACGGACAGCGTCAGGCTACACTCAGTGTTAAGAATATTTCTCTGGCAGGCAACCTCAAGCCCATACATTTCGAGAATCTGTCAATCGCACAGGCCGGCCGTATGTTCAACATCGCCCGCACCGACGAATTCACCCTCGACGCACTTGAGTTTGTCAACTGTCGCTTCGACAACTGGACAGGCCAGATCTGGAAACAGGCAACAAACACGACGCGTACACAACGCATCAACTCTGTCGTGATGGACGGTTGCACAATAGCAAACTACGCGCCCGCTGGCCCGATGTTTGACGCCGCCACGACAGCCACATCGTCGATGCCCTCTTGGACATTCAGCAATACAGTCTTCCACGGCCGCAATTACAGCACACGCACAGTCGTGCTCAACGGCCTCAACAAGATGACCGATGCACTCGACATCACTGTCGACGGCTGCACATTCCTCGACGCACGCGGCACAGCATTCACCTACTTCAACATCGACGCCGCTGCAGCACAGTCATCGACGCTCACTGTCACCGACAACCGTCTCGGTGGTGTGCAGGCTGCCGCAACATGGTTTAATCTCGGCAAAGTCGACAACGTAACCGCAAGCGGCAACACACGCTGCGCCGGCTACAACATCACATGGGGTGTGACCGAGCCTGCCGAAACGACCCAGACATTTGAAGAGCTCCTCAACTCACTCAATTTATAACCTCAGCTAATACCATCACAATATGAACAAAATATTATTGACGATATGTCTTGTTCTGGCAAGCGCGCTCGGCGCGCTTGCACAGACAAGCACCGTGACGGGCACTGTGACAGACGGCGAAGAGCCGCTCATCGGTGCGAGCGTCAAAGTCGAAGGCACCCAGATAGCAGCCGTCACCGACATCGACGGCAACTTCGAGCTCAAAGGCGTCAATGCCGCCAAAGCAGTCCTTTTGGTCAGCTACGTCGGCATGGACACCCAGAAATTCCCCCTCAAGGGCCAGACAACCGGCGTGGAGATTGTTCTCAAAGCCAACGTCGAGGCAATGGACGAACTTGTGGTCATCGGCTACGGCACGCAGAAACGCGGCAACCTCACCGGCTCTATGGCCCGTGTCGAGGCCAAGGTCATCGAACGTGTCCCCGTGGCTAACGTCGGCGAAGCTATCGTCGGCCGTATGCCCGGTGTGCAGGTCACTACCGCCGACGGCTCGCCTGACGCCGAAATCACCGTCCGCGTACGTGGCGGCGGCTCTATCACACAGGACAACCAGCCGCTCGTGCTTATCGACGGTTTCGAAGGCTCGATGAACGACGTGCCTCCCACCGATGTCGAGAGCATCGAGGTGCTCAAGGATGCCGCTTCGACAGCCATCTACGGTGCGCGCGGCGCCAACGGTGTTGTGCTCATCACGACCAAACGCCCCAACGAAGGCCGTGTACAGATCAGCGTCAACGCCTACATGCAGACTAAAGAACTCTCCAACAAACTCGACGTACTTGACCCCTATAACTTCATCCGCGCCAACTATCAGCGCATCCGTCCTAAAGGCGCAAGCGCCGGCAACGGTTTCGCCAACAACTTCGGCCAGCCTTACGAATGGTATATCTATCAGGGCTACGAAGGCTATGACTGGCAGGATATCATCTTCGGCAAAAACCCCATCTCGTCATCGGTCGACGCTAACATCACCGGCGGCAACGAGACATTCAAGTTCAAGGTAAGCTTCATGCATCAGGACCAGCCGAGCGTTATGCCTGACAACGGTCTCGTGCAGAACAACCTCAACCTCAACCTCAATCTCAAACTCTTCCCCTTCCTGAGCGTCGAATACCGCAGCCGCTACTTAGACAAGACACTCAACGGCCGCGGCACCGAGGGTATCGACCTTCTCACCGCCCTGCAGGAGCGTCCGACAAACGGTCTTCAGGACTTCACATCAGTGCCCGACGACAACGACATCTTCGACGACGGCACATTCGAAGAGTACTATCATTACGATCCACTCGAGACAAACTCGCGCTACTACCGCAAACGCAACTCAAAACTCCTCAACATGGGCGGCGCCCTCACATGGAACATCATGAAAGGCATGACCCTGCGCAACGAGTTTGTATATGAGGACTACCGCGAGAACGACCGTCAGTTCAACGCCGCCAACTCCAACAGCGCGTCACGCACTTACGGCCCCAACCTCACCGAACAGGACAAAAACCGCACGAAATGGCAGATAAGCAACGTGCTTAACTACAACTTCGACATCGCCGAAGTCAACAACGTCCAGCTCATGCTCGGTCAGGAGATGAAGAGCGAGGACACACGCACCAAACGTGTCTACATCGGCTACTTCCCCGACAACATCGACGCTGAGAAGGCATTTGACAACTTTGCCCTCGGCACCGTTATCTCAAATACCTCGAGCCACCCCTCGCAAAACCGCATCTCATCGTTCTTTGGACGTATCAACTACAGCTATGACGACCGTTATCTCGCCACAGTCACACTGCGTACTGACGGCAGCTCTAAATTTGCCCGCGGCAACCGCTGGGGCTGGTTCCCCGCTGTCGCTCTCGCATGGCGTATGTCTAACGAGGCCTTCCTCCGCGACGTCACATGGCTGAGCAACCTCAAACTCCGTCTCTCTTACGGTGAGTCGGGTAACGACCGTATCGCATCAGACCTCTATCTCAAGCTCTACAAGCTCGGCGACATCAGCAAGGCACCGGGTTGGGGCGAAACCGGCAACTACTGGTATGAGTTCCAGAATGCCTACCCCATCAACCCCGACGTAAAATGGGAGAAAACAATCACCCGCAACATCGGTCTTGACTTCTCGTTCCTCAACAGCCGCTTTGACGGTACACTCGACCTCTACTGGAATACAACAAAAGACCTCCTTCTCGAGACCCAGATTCCCGGTGACACCGGTTTCACCAAGATGATGACAAACGTAGGCCAGACATCAAACAAGGGTGTCGAACTTAACCTCAACGCCTATATCATCGAGCGTAAGGACTTTACCTTCGGCGCCAACTTCAACATCGGCTTCAACAAAGGCAAGATCGACAAGCTCTCGGGCGACGAGAAATCGTTCTACACATCTGCTCCCAAAGGCGTAGATGTCAACGAAGACATCTTCTGGTATAACGTCGGCGAGACAATGGGCAATATCTACGGTTACGTCAACGACGGTTTCTACCGCGTCGAGGACTTCAACTATGACGAAGTGGCCCGCACATATACACTCAAAGACGGCATCGTCGACTGCTCGCTGCTCGCCGGCAACCTGCAGCCCGGCTCGCCCAAGTTCAAGAAACTGAGCAATGACCCCAACGACCCCAACCGTTATATCCTGACCGCCGACGACCGCGCTGTCATCGGCAACACAACCCCTAAAGTATCCGGCGGTTTCGGCATCAACGCCACATACAAAGGTTTTGACCTCAACGCGTTCTTTAACTTCATGTGTGGCTTTGACGTAATCAACCTCAACAAAATCCACATGGGCACAGTGCCCGGCAACTCAAGCGACTACCGCAACCTCTCGTCTGAGTTCGCCAACATGTTCTGGCGTTACGACGAAATGGGCAACGATATGTGGCGCACACCCGAAATCTGGGCCGAATACAACAAGAACGCCACGATGTGGAATCCGTCTAACATGTCCAAGACATTCATCTCGACCTATGGTGTCGAAGACGGCTCTTTCCTGCGTCTCAACAACCTGACCGTCGGCTATTCGCTGCCGACAAAGGCTCTCAGATTCGTAGGCATGTCAAAATGCCGTTTCTATGTCACCGGCTACAATCTCTTCACCGTCACCAAGTACAGCGGCTATGACCCCGAGGTCAATATCGCACAGGGCACATCGCCCAACATCGACTACAAGATGTATCCCCGCAGCCGCACATACACATTTGGCGTACAACTCTCATTCTAACCTCAAATCATATCATATAAAATGAAGCTCACAATAAAAGCATATATCGGCGCTGCCGCCATCGCTCTCGCAGGCGGAGCGCTCACCTCATGCGACGATTTCCTCGACGTCTCGCCCGAGTCATCTTTCCCCGCCGATGAAATCTTCGGCTCGGAGACTGAGACAAAGGCCATGATGGGCACCATCTACTCAAAGCTCACCGACGGAAATCTCTACGGCATCGCATGGCCCCACACATTCAACACCAACACCGACGTCGAGATGCGCACATCGAGCACTCAGACTTCGACCTCAGGCAACGGCGACGACGTCAACTGTTTTGACATGCGTTCGCTCTGGACATCGCTCGAGCGTACATGGAACACCGCTTACGAGGCCATCAACTACGCCAACGACTTCCTCGAGAACATGGAGGCTTCACCCCTGTTCAGCAAAGAAGTCAACGCCGAAAAAGGCCCCTCTGCCATGCAGCAGATGTACGGCGAGGTCAAATGTCTGCGCGCCATGATTTATCTCGACCTTATCCGCACATGGGGCGACGTGGTCTTCCGCACCGCTTCATCAAAGGCCGGCGACGACTTCTATAACGAGACAACTACAGACCGTAACACCATACTCGAGTACCTCATCAACGACCTGCAGGAAGTAGAGGATATGATGCTCTACGCCTCTCAGCTCACAGAGGGTGTCGAGCGTGCCGGCAAAGAATACTGCCAGGCCCTCATCGGTCAGCTTGCCCTCTACCGCGGCGGCTGGCAGCTGCGTCCCGGCGGCACTACCGGTGTCATGGAGCGCTCGGCCGACTATCTCGACTGGTATGAAGTGGCCCGCAAGTCACTCTACAAAGTCATCAGCGAGGGCCGTCACTCTCTCGACAAAGAGAGCTTCGCACAGATGTGGTACAACGAATGTAACTGGTCAGTTCTCAATGACGGCGACGTCATCTTCGAGATACCTATGCTCAAAGAGTCGTCGGGCGGCTACGGCTACAACATCGGCGTAAGCATCGGCTACAACGAAGACAAACCGGCTCACGCATATGGCAAAGCCAGCAACCGCATAACCCTCTGCGGCCTCTACCCATTCACATTCGACCAACGCGACCTCCGTCTCGACGTGACCTGTGTGCCCGTCAGCTATGACGAGGAACTCAACCAGACAGTCGCACTCGGCAAAAGCTGTGTGGCAGGATGGAACATCGGCAAATGGAACAAGCTCAACATGGGCACCCCGATGGCAAGCAACGCCGGCAACACCGGTATCAACGCCATCCGCATGCGCTATGCCGACGTGCTCCTGATGTATGCCGAGGTGGTCAACGAGCTCAGCGGACCTGTCGCTGCTGCCAAAGACGCTCTCAAGACTGTCCGCCGCCGTGCGTTCGAGCCTGCCCTCCACGCCGAGACGGTCGACGCTTATGTCGACGCCCTCAATTCTCGTGACGACTTCTTCGAGGCCATCGTAAACGAGCGCGCATGGGAGTTTGGAGGCGAAGGCATCCGCAAGTATGACCTCGCACGCTGGAATCGTTACGGCTCGACTATTGTAGGTCTCTATGACAAGCTCATCGACTGGGGCAAACGTGCCAACGGCAACGGCGAGGCCGGCGACGTCCGCTCGACCGTCTACTATCGCGAACTGCCCGACGCAGCCAACCCCACACGCACAGTCCTCGAGTTCAAAGGCCTCAAGGAGTATGGTGACAACATCGGCGATCACCCCGTCAGCGAAGGCTGGCGTTTCAGACAGGAATATGCTACAAACTGGTGGACACGTAACGCCGAGACCGACGAATGGGAACCCCACGATGATGTGAAATGGAGTTTCCGCGGTTACTGCAACGTCAATGACAACGGCTTTGATCCTAATGTCAAGACTCTGCGTTTCCTCTGCCCCTATCCCCAGCGTATAATAACCAGCCACCGCGGATCGATCCAGCAGCAGTATGGCTACAATTGATAAAGCACCAATCATATTTATCATCAACAAGGAAAATCATATAGCATGAAACTCAATATATTTCATCGCAGCTCACGGATTGCCGCAGCGGTCTGCGTCGCAGCAGCCACCGTCTTCGCAGGCTGCTCCGAGGATGAATACACCTCGCGCGGCGACCTCTTCCAGCCTCGTTTCGCGACTGATCCGGCTGTAAAAGTAACCAACTGCAACGACATGTCGTTGGTGTGGTATAAAGTCAACGACGCTGTCAGCTACACCGTCCAGCTCTTTGAGGACGGTTATTATCAGCGTCTGTTCATGGAAATCGAGACCACTGACCCTTACGTAGTCATCGAGGACATCCCCTACGCAACTCGTTATTATGTCAGAGTGCGCTCAAACGCCGCCGAGGCGGTCCATAACTCACAGTGGGCACGCACAGACTTCACCACCGAGGCCCGTCCGGCCTACTCACACATCCTGCAGGGCGTCTCGCGTTCTGAGATCGAAGATAACTCGGCTACAATCCGCTGGACTGTCGACGAGGCCAATCCGGTCGACTCGTTCAGTGTCGTGGCTACGATGAATCCCGAGCTCGCACCTATCGGCGGTTATCTCACCGCCGAGCAGAAAGCTGCCGGCGAGATGATTCTCGACAAACTCAATCCGTCGACCCTCTATGTTGTCAATCTTTATGACACATCCAAGCCCCGCCGTTACGACAAGCCCTATAATGCCGTGACATTCCGCACGACAGGCCCGGCTCCCGCCGTTATCGAGGTCGGCCTCCTCGACGACCTGTCGACCATGCTCCGCGAGAACAATGACGACCCTGACATCCCCGAGGGTACAGAGTACAGTCTGCCCGGAGGCTCGACCTACACCATCTCGCCCTTCGCCATGCGTAAAGGCTTCCGCATCATCGGCCCGACTGACGACGCCAAACCCGTCATCGTAATGAACGGCACATGGAGTGTTGCGTCAGGTGCTTATCTGTCGACATTCTCATTCGAAAACGTCGAGATACAGAATCAGGCCATCAACCAGTACTTCTTCAACTGCGGCAATCCCTTCACCATCGAGTCGGCTGCCATGGTAAATGTCGACTTCCGCCATATCAACCGCGGTTTCTGGCGTCATCAGGCCTCAAACGTCAAGCACATCATCGAGCTCATCCTCGACAACTGCACGTTTGACGAGTGCGGCTGGCAGACCGGTACATACGGCACATTCAACTTCGGCTCGGCCGGCAAGAATGAAATCGCCTCCTATGACGAAATCGACGCGCTGACAATACGCAACTGCACATTCAGCCGCGGAGGCTCGAAACAGGATCCCGGATTCGGCTGGGGCAACCTCGTGGCTCACAACACGACATCGCTGCCCATCGACCTTACTATCGAAAACGTAACATTCTATGACTTCTGCGTCAACCAGCGACTCATCGACATCTCAAACACCGAGGGCTCGACAGTCACGATACGCAATGTCATCGTAGCATCTCCGATGGGCGAGTTGCTCGCACGCGGCTCGGGCACGACAGCAACGTTCGACAACAACTACACCACCACCGACTACAAGCTCGGAGGCTCGCAGATCAACGCAACCCAGCTCTCTCAGGATGCTGCCGCAATCTTCGCCAACCCCGAGGCCGGTGACTACACTATCAAAGACAAATCGTCACTCATCTATCTGACCAATGCCGGCGATACACGCTGGCTGAAGTAAACGGATGAAAGCCACAAGATAAACACTCCTTTTAATCAGCACGAGGACGCTGCGGCCACAACATTGGTCTGCGGCGTCCCCGTCGCCTTATCAGAGAAAAGCTCTTAAATCCGATATCCGACATGTCAAAACTAACAATACTCTGCACCGCTTTCGCGGCCATTGCTACGCTGAACGCCTCCGCAGCCGACGACTCGACCTACCTCTCGAAAGTATGGCAACCCGACCGCGGTGACGGCACCTACCGCAACCCGATCATCAATGCCGACTACAGCGACCCCGACGTAGTGGCCGTAGGCGACGACTATTACATGACCGCCTCAAGTTTCTGCAACGTTCCCGGTCTGCCCATTCTTCATTCAAAAGACCTCGTCAACTGGGAGATTATCAACTACGCCGTCAAGCGTCTTCTTCCGGCCGACTACTATGACGCTGCGCGCCACGGCGATGGCATCTGGGCTCCCGCCATACGCTTTCACGACGGCCACTTCTATATCTACTGGGGCGACCCCGATTTCGGCATCTTCATGGTGCGGTCTAAAACTGATGACCCGCGTGGCGAATGGGACGAGCCTTACCTTGTGACCGAGGCAAAGGGCGTCATCGACACATGCCCTCTGTGGGACGAAGACGGCAAAGCCTACCTCGTCAACGGCTGGGCCAAGAGCCGCTCGGGTCTCAACGCCGCCCTGACCGTAACCGAGATGTCGCCCGACGGCAAGAGCCTCATCGGCGACCCTATCATGGTCTATGACGGACTGCCCGACGGCAACCACACCATAGAGGGTCCTAAGTTCTACAAGCACAACGGCTTATACTATATCTTCGCTCCCGCCGGCTCTGTAGCCGCCGGATGGCAGGTAGTGCTGCGCTCGCACTCACCCTACGGGCCTTATGAGCAGCGCATCGTCATGGCTCAGGGCGACACCGACATCAACGGTCCCCATCAGGGCGGCTGGGTCACCACACCTGCCGGCGAAGACTGGTTTATCCACTTTCAGGACAAAGGCATCATCGGCCGTGTCGTTCATCTCAACCCGATGACATGGCGTGAGGACGGCTGGCCTGTAATCGGTGTCGACAAAGACGGCGACGGCTGCGGCGACCCTGTCACAACCTACCGCAAACCCCGCGTCTCGGCCAAAGTCAAACCCCACACACCTGTCGAGAGCGACGAGTTTGACTCGCTGACCCTCGGCCGTCAGTGGCAGTGGTTTGCAAACTATCAACCTACATTCGGTTTCACCACTCCCTACGGCTACTATCGCCTATACGGCCACACGCTCACCCCTGAGTTTGTCAACTTCCGCGAGGTCCCCAACCTGCTGACACAGAAATTTCCCAACGAATCGTTCACGGCTACAGCCAAAGTGACCGTGTCGGCCACCGTCGACGGCCAGCAGTCGGGACTCATCGTGATGGGTCGCGACTATGCACGTCTATCTGTTGAGAAAGTCGGCAACGAGTTTGCCATAAAGCTCATCGAGTGTAAGAATGCTGACAAGAAAAAGCCCGAAACGTCGACTGATATCATCACCTTACCCGCTACCCGCATCAACGGCGAAGGCGGCCGCGCCTCACAGGACATTGACCTGTGGCTGCGTGTCAAAGTCGACAAAAACGAACTCTGCACATTCTCTTACTCGACCGACGGCAAGAAATTTATCAACTGCGGCAAACCCTTCCAAGCCCGTCAGGGACATTGGATCGGCGCCCGCGTCGGTCTCTTCAGCGTCCAGCCTAAAGGTCCCAACCGCGGCTGGATGGACATCGACTGGTTCCGCGTCGAGAAATAATATTTCCCTCCCTATTCTCATATTATCTTCCCAACGGCGACCTCATGAGAGGTCGCCGTTGTTGCATTTATGGAGGGGCGATTTTCAATCGACCACAGTATCCACCTGATATTCAATCGAATGTAGGGACGTGCCAATCGGCACGTATAATTTGGCCGCCCATATTAGCGCGGGACACGCATGGCCCGCGTAGCGGTCAGAGCTGCAGCGCAGCTCCATATGTGAGGCCACGGTAAGCAGGCCGTCAGGTCTGCGCAACCGTGGTATATATCCCATTTCCCAAATATAGCGCGCTGTAGGTGCGCCGCATTGGCAATCAACGTTTTACTACATGCATCACCCCTACAGGGTGAATTTTGTTTTTGATTCTTTTACCTATGACTGCGCAGACCTGACGGCCTGATTGTCATAGGCTCACATGCCCTCGCCGCCACGCGGCTTAGACGCACCTAACGGCGCTATGGAGCGCCGATTTTCAATCGACCGTTTTATCTGCCTGTTTTTCAATAAAATGTAGGGACGTGCCATCCGACACGTATAATGTGGCCGCCATGATTTGCGCCCTATACATGCCGCCGCTCGCTTTGTACATCCCATCATTTCGTTGACAATCAGCAAATTAGTAGCAGCGCGTATAGTCCGCATGCGTTAAGAGCCTCCACCTGCACAGCGCTGGCTGTTTTTGTATCTCTTAACAAGAGATACAAAAATCGCTTTGCATTTAAATATTTTTTCGTAAATTGATTTGTAATAGTTTAAATATTTGCTATTTTTGTGACGCATTTAGGCTAATACCATATCTAATAAAGAACTTTTCTCCTCAATGTATTGAATGTCAGTCAAATCAAAAAGTATCTCTTGTTAAAAGACACAAATTCCCTTATTAATTAATACCAAATCAATCATTTATGAAAAAACTTTTACTTTCTGTAATCGCACTTGCCTCTGTATCACTCTTCGCAAGCGCAGAAGACGAGATTGTCTACGAGACAGTCAAAGCATTTGCTCCCAACGAACGTACCGCCTGGCTTGGTGCCTTTGACGGACAAGGCCATGGATGGCGTAGCTATGACAATATCGGAACTGCTAAAGACGAGCAGTTCTCTCTTGCCGGCCGTAGCGCTGAGAATCTTAAACTTGAGTTTGACTTATATGTCAAATATAATGGCTCAGAGGACGGTGTCACGTTTGCCGGTCTGCCTTGGGGTACAAAGCAGACTGTAACCAACAGCAGTAATCAGACTTCAACCGAGAACGTATATGTTCCGTTCCTGAGCATTGACGGTGACAACAATGCTAAAATTACCTTCTCAGATCATGGCAAAGCGGAGAATTTTGCAAAAAAATATTTTGCTGATGTAAAAGAAGGCTGGAATCACATGGTGATTAACTTGAATGACGGACAGTTCAATGCCGGCACAGACCTTGAAACTTCTACATTTAAGAAGGTCTCATTCCAGCTTGGCCGCGTGTTCAATTTCGATTTTACAATCAAAACTAACAACTTCAAAATCACTGACCACAGCAACAAGGTTATCTTTGAGCAGATTTCTGCCGGTTCAGGTGTAGGTGTAAACACCGATGATGTAAACCTTACGGAATCTTCTAAATCGTTTGATATGCCGGTTTATAACGGCACCGGCTTAAAACCTGACGGCAGTGACCAAAATAAAGGACTCTCTTGGGGCTTCGGCTTCAAACCTGCTGTTGATGCTTCTGAATATGAGCCTAAAGACATCTATTTTGAGTTTGATTTCAATATCGAAACAGAAGATGCTGACGCAAAAGATTTCGTTAAAGAGTCTACACACAAGCACTTTGACTTCGGTCAGATTGAACTTCTGAATCAGGCAAAAGCAGACACATATGAAATCAATTACAACCTTGTCAATCTTCGTTTCAAATCCGGCGAGAATACTTATCGCATTCCTCTGAGCGCGTTTAATCTCAACAACCAGGCCGAGCCGTTTGATTATGGCAATATAGCTTACGGCCGTATGTATATGTACTTCTGGACTGTAGAAACCGCCTTCAAAGCTACAATGAGCAATCCCCGCATCATGGTGCAGAAGATTGTCCCTGTTGAGGACGTCAATACAGGTATTGACAGCATCGTAAGCGAGGATTCCAATGCTCCCGTTGAGTACTTCAATCTGCAGGGCGTACGCGTTGTCAACCCCGAGTCGGGTCTTTATATCCGTCGTCAGGGCAACAAAGTCACCAAAGTTCTTGTGAAATAAGACATTTCACCTGTCATCTCATAGAAAGCGCTCCCGCCCGGGAGCGCTTTTGCTGTATATAGCCCAAAATGTAGGGACGTGCCAATCGGCACATATGATTTGGCCACCCATGGTTTGCGCCTTATACATGCCGCCGCTCGATGACGGACGCTCCGACCGAGCGTCCCTACATTTCGCGTTGGCATGTCCCTACATTTCAACAAGTTATCTTTTGGGCAATTGAAAATCGCCCCTCCATAAATAGGCACACTCCATTTATGACAATATTTTTCCTCAGACATTGAGTTTTTTATTATTTTTGCATAAAATCCAATGCCACAATAATATGAAAGTTAAATTATTGGCCGTTGCGGCGGCCGTGTTGGTCGGCGCGGCTGCCGGCTATGCCCAAAATTTCAAGGACGACAAAACGCTGTCATTTCACGAGCGCGCCAAGCTGCTCGTCTCGCAGATGACCCTCCAAGAAAAAATCAGCCAGATAGGCAACAACTGCGGTCCGGTCAACCGTCTCGGCATCAAACGATATAACTACTGGAACGAAGGCATACACGGAGTCGCACGCTCGGGCATCGCCACACAATTTCCCGTCTCAAAAGCCCTGTCGAGCACATGGGACACAGACCTTATGCTCCGCGTCGGCACGGCCATCTCCGACGAGGCTCGCGTCTACAACAATCGCGACGGCAAAGGCCTGACCTACTGGTGTCCGACCATCAACATGAGCCGTGACCCGCGCTGGGGCCGCGACGAGGAAAATTACGGCGAGGACCCATACCTGACCGGCACACTCGCCGTAGCATATATCAAGGGTATGCAGGGCGACCATCCCAAATATCTCAAGACCGTGGCAACAGCCAAACACTTCGCCGCCAATAATTATGAGCGCGAACGCCACAGCCACTCGTCGGAGCTTGATGACCGCAACCTGCGCGAATACTATCTCCCGGCGTTCGAAATGTGCGTCAAAGACGCAAAGGTTGCATCAGTGATGAGCGCCTACAACGCCGTCAACGGCGTGCCCTGCTGCGCCTCGCCCGAGCTGCTGACTGACATACTACGCAAAGAATGGGGCTTCAAAGGCTTTGTCACCTCTGACTGCGGCGCCATTCAGGACATCTACGACCCGCACCACTACACCTCGTCATTAGAGGAGGCCGCCGCCAAGGCAATACGCGCCGGCGAAGACATGAACTGCGGCGGCGTCTTCCAGAATAACACCATGGGCGCCATCTCACAGGGACTGCTGACCGAGGCCGACGTCGACTCGGCGCTCGTGCGCATCTTCGAGGCACGTTTCGCGCTCGGCGAGTTTGACGATGATAACCCGTGGAGCGGCATCAGTCCGTCAATCATCGGCAGCGAGGCTCACAACGCTCTCGCCAAAGAGGCCGCCCTCAAATCTATCGTGCTGCTTAAAAACGCCGCTCCCGCAGCCGGCCAAAAGCCCTTGCTGCCACTCGACCCGAACAAGAAAGTAGCGCTCATCGGCCCGATGACCAATCTCGTGTCTTTAGGCGGCTACTCAGGCTCGTGCCCCGTGTCGACGACTCTGCTTCAGGCTTTTGCCGCACGTCACGGCGTGACTCTCTACGATCCTAACAACCAGTTTGAATATTTTGACGACAAACACGGCAACTGCAACGCCGAAGCCAACGGCTGCGACGGCAACCTCGGCAACGTGCGTGCCGGCGACTGGGTCATGTATAAAAATGTCGACCTCGGCGAAGGCTGCGACGTGCTCACCGTGCGCTCGGCCACAGCCAACGGCGCCGACAAGCCGACCGTAATGAAAATCTATATCGACACCAAAGGCGCTGTGCCTGACGCCACGCTGACACTGCCCGTCACCGGCTCGTGGGGCAAGTATGTCGAGACCGTTTTTGACGTCGACGCCACACGTTTCAAAGGCGTGCACAACCTCTACTTCGAGTTTACGGGCGGCAACAGCTACTGCTCGAATATGGACTGGTATCGTTTCGAGAAATATCAGGAACCGACCGAGGCCACGGTCAACTGCGGCGCCTTCACCAAGTCTAACGATGGCAGCAAGATGAAGATGGAGAGCGGCGGCAATCTCGGTTATGTCGCTGACGGCGACTGGGCAATGTATGAGGGCATCAACCTCGGCAACGGCTGTGACCGCCTGACCATCACCTCGGCCTCAGGCAACAAACTCGAGCGCACGACGGTCGAAATCTACCTTGACAAAATCGAGGGCACTCCCCTCGCCCGCATAGAGTTGCCGGCCACCGACGGCTGGCAAGCATACAAGGACGTGACTCACAATATCGACGAGGCAACCTTCGCCGGACGTCATGACCTCTACCTAAAGTTCTCGGGCGGTTATATCTACTGCGACAACCTGCTGCGCATGCGCTTCTTCAATTCCAAAACTCCCGCCGAGCCCGTCGAGGACGAGAGCGGCAAGACACTCTTCACCGAACGTGGCTGCAACATCGTTGACGTGACAGCCACTGACTTGGACGCCGTCAAGGCCACTGCCGCCAAGTCCGATGTGGTCATTTTCACAGCCGGTACCGACCTCAGCGTGATGAACGAGGGCCACGACCGCTCGACCATAGAGCTGCCGGGCGACCAGCTCAAGGTGCTCAAAGCCATTGCCGAAGTCAATCCCAACATCATCCTGCTCCTTCAGAGCGCCTCGTCACTCAATGTCAGCTGGGCAAACGAAAACGTGCCCGCCATCCTCGAGGCATGGTACGGCGGACAGGCTCAGGGCGAAGCTATAGCCGATGTAATCTACGGCGACTTCAATCCATCCGGCAAGGTGACCTCGACATGGTATAACTCAGACTCGGAGCTGCCTGACATCAAAAATTACGACATCCGTGCCGGTCACCGCACATATATGTATTACAACAAAACTCCGCTCTACTGTTTCGGCCACGGTCTGAGCTACACAACATTCGACTACGACAATCTGTCGCTGAGCACCAAGACGCTTGGCAAGGACGAGACAGTCACTATCAGCTTTGACGTGACCAACAGCGGCGAACGCGACGGCGCCGAAATCGTGCAACTCTACACTCACGCCAATTCTGCCGTCGAGCGTCCCCTCAAAGAGCTGAAAGGCTTCGCCCGTGTCGAGCTCAAAGCCGGCGAGACCAAAACGGTGAACATGGAGCTGCGCCACGGCGACCTTCGCTGGTACAATCCCGCGACCCACTATTATGAGGTCGAGGACGGTACGGTCGACATAATGATTGGCTCGTCGTCGTCAGACATAAGGCTGACCGACTCCATCACGACCCGCGCGGCACAGGTGCTCGCCACTTATAAATCAGGTCTGAGCGGTATAGGCTCCGTCGCAGCCGACACCGCTACAGGCGACAAATGTGTATACCGTCTCGACGGCATCAAAGTCGAGTCCGAGCCTGATTCTCTCGCCTCAGGCATCTACATCGTCGACGGCAAAAAAATGCTTAAGAAATAAATGCGTCAAATCCGGCACTTCTGACGGCGTTTATAACGTCGTCAGGATTGTGCCGGCCCTCGACGACGGCTTTGCCGGTCGAGAGATTGACGTCAACCTGCTTGACGCCGTCGACAGCGGCTATGCTTTTGGTGACAGTGGCCTGGCAGTGGGGGCAGTTCATGCCCTTGATGTTATATTCTTTTGTCATGGCTGAAACGGTGTTAAGTTTATGATGTTTATGTCGTTTTACAAATGTTATGATCAGCAGCGTCACAAGGATGGCCGAGCAGACAGTCGAGAAGATGCTGAGACCTCCATCCGCATGGCAGGCGCCGTGTGCCATGCCGTCGGGACGGAACCACTCAGCCGGCAGCAGATAGTCAATCATAAGCCCGAAAGCTATCGAGCCGATGACTATCGACGCAAGATAAATCGCGGCCGGACGTCGTCCCATCTCCTTGGAGATTAGGGTAAATGAGGCGAAATTGGCGGCTGGACCGGCCATCAGGAGCACCAATGCCGTGCCGGGGGAGAGGCCCTTGAGCATCAGCGACAGGGCGATTGGTATTGAGCCTGTGGCGCAGACATACATCGGTATGGCCACAATCAGCACCATCAGCATGGTCAGCAGAGGCTTGTCGCCTATGACTGCGAAAAAGTCGGCAGGGACGTAGACCGTAATAAGTGCTGCTATGAGCAGACCGACAACAAGCCAGCTGCCGATGCTCTCGACGAGGTCGATATAGCCGTAACGCAGGGCATCGACACACTTTGTCCAAAAACTTTTATGGCTGACGTCAGCCTGACAAACGTCCTGACACGCCTCAGCCTGCGGCATATTGCGCTCCGAGCGGCCGACAGCCACGCCGCCGAAGACAGCCGTGACAAGCGCTGCGACCGGACGCACAACCGCAAACGCAGGACCGAGCAGCGACCATGTAGCCGCGATGCTGTCGACGCCGGTCTGAGGCGTGGCGACAAGAAATGATGTCGCCGAGGCACGCGACGCACCGTTACGCCGCATGGCGATGGCCGCGGGCAGTACGCCGCACGAACACAGCGGGAGCGGCACTCCGATGGCCGCTGACTTGACGACCGAGCGCCAGCCCGTACCCGACAGATGCCGCGCGAAAGTCTGCTGCGGAACAAAGGCATGCATGACACCTGCTATAAGAAAACCCAACAGGATGTATGGCGACATCTCGTTGAGCATGAAAAGTAATGAGTCTAAGAGTTCCATATCTGTTTATAGTATAACCGGCATATTTGCCGCGTATTGCTTTCTCAGTGCAAAATTATACTATCTTTTTTGCAACCCGTTTGCAATTTTTATGTGTTACTTTTGTAGAAAAGAAATAACATGAATACCGCCGATATCGAAATCATCCTTACCAACAAGGGCGTGAAGCCGACAGCCAACCGCATCCTTATCCTTCGCGAGCTGATGAACACGTCACACCCTGTCAGCCTCGCTGATTTAGAGAGCGCCTTGGGCTTCACCATCGACAAAGCGAGCATCTTCAGGGTGCTTGAGCTCTTCGCTGAAAAAGACGTGGTGCATGTGATTGAGGATGGAAGCCGTTCAATCAAATACGAATTATGCCACAGCGGTGACCGACACAGCATCGCCGACCAGCACGTCCACTTTTACTGTGAAAAGTGCCGGGAGACGTATTGCTTTGAGACTGTCACCGTTCCGCTGATTGATATGCCCGAGGGATTTACGGCGCATACCGTCAACTATATGATTAAAGGCATTTGCCCTAAATGCGCTGCAGCATCGTCTGACGAATAGACGCCCGCCCCCGGCTCAATCGCCGCATGAGTCAAGTCCGAGCTGCTCGCAGTCATCGCCATCGGAGCGCTCGGCGCACTTGCTTTCGTTTTGCTTGCGGCGCTCGCGGATTATACGGGCAAATGATTCGGGCAGACGCACATTATACAAATCATAAGCGCGGTCAAAGAGCGGCGCTATCTCCTCATCAGTAAAACCGGCTATGCCACAGCCTATGCGTGTGACGTAAAACGTAGTCTGGTCCCACTCATATGCGAGGTCGATAAACCGGTCGACGTAAGGCTTGATGGTCTCGACACCACCCTGCATCGTCGGGATGGCGTACGACTGACCCTGCATACCTTCGCCCTGCCCCATCTTGGCGCCAAAACGCAAAAGGGCGGTGCGGGCAGCCCCTCCGGCATGATTACCTGCAAGATTGCTGCCGAACACAAACACCTCGTCTTCATCGAGATGCGTGATATTCTCCGGAGTATATTTCAGATTGTCCATGTCATTTGAGTTTCTTGCCGTCAGCGAAGGCGTTACCGACCCTGCGCCCAAGTTCGATATAGCCGTTATGGACGGGGTCGAAGGTGATAAGACGCATTTTCTCGACGTCGGGCTTGCCGTCAGCCGCGAGATAACGCTCATCGCAAACGATATTGACGATTTCGGCGATGATATAGCAGCCGGTCTCCGACTCGTCAAGCTTGGTCTTGATGCGGCACTCCATCGTCATGGGGAAACAGCTGTAAACCGGCGCGTTGACATGCTCGCCCTTGGTAGGCGTCCAGCCCGTGGCGTCCATCTTGTGAGAAGTGTTACGCGCACTGACTATGCCGACATAATCGGCCGCCGTGAGAGTGTCGACCGTAGCGAAAGCCACAGTGAACTCATCGCAACGCTTGAGATTTTCGGTCGTGGCGTGAGCGCCCATCGAGATAAAAATCTCCTTATAGTCCCATTGTCCGCCCCACGCGGCGTTCATCGCGTTAGGCGTGCCGTCAGCGTTATATGTACCGATAATCAAAACCGGCTGCGGAAGCATCCACGCCTTTGATTCAAAATTTTTCATATCAGAGATCATAAGTTGGATTAATCAATACAAATATAACGCTCCGCGTCCGCAAAACCAAACCCGGACAATCCCTTTTGACAATTATTACGACTTGCCATGAGTCATTCGTTTATAAAATCGATTGACAACGTCCTGCATTTCGGCAGGAAGATAAGTCATGGCTGATGCGGCAATCTCGTCGGGGATGCCGAAACGCGACTCGGCGAGTGAGCCGACGATTGCGCCGACGGTGTCGGTGTCGCCGCCATATGACACGGCGAGGCGAACAGCGTCTTCAAAACTCTCGGCAATCGACGAGATATAAAGCGCTAATGGCACACAGCCCTGACAGGTAACGTCGAAATAACCGCGCTCAGGCAGCCTTTCAAATGACCCGTCACCATAAAATTCGCGTGCGACGTCCTCAAATATCTCTGCACCCTTGTCTATGGCCGTGCGCATGCGGAATATAGCCACAGCTATCGCTACAGCACCTTTTATGCCCTCAGGGTGATTATGGGTGATTGCCGCCGAAAGCTCGGCCTGCTCACGGACATCGGCCTCCGTGTCAAAAAGCCATGCCACGGGACTGACACGCATGGCCGACCCGTTGCCGAAACTGTTGTATGGATAGGGGTCGGGGCGCATTACCCAATTGAAGAAGTAGCTGCCGTATTCGCCCATAGGATGCGGGTATTTGCGGCACCATGCTCGCATCGAAGTCCAGTAGTCAACGTCTTTCAGTAACGCATCGGCCACGGCGACAGTACAGATGGTGTCGTCTGTAAAACCGTTTTCGGCGCCAAACATCTCAAAATTATAGTCAGAGGTGTTGTCAAATTCATATCGGCTCCCGGCGATATCGCCTATAATCGCTCCTAACATATTCGGTTGTTTTTATAAAATTGATACATTCCAAAATATAGTCAATCACTCTGTGCAACTGACTGATTATATTGACTTATCGTATTGAATTTCGTCACACTTTATATTATAACAGTCCGCTAATTATTTGTGATAACGGCCGGCGGCACGGCTGACGCTTTCGGCCACCTTGGCGCGGAACTCGGGTGGAGCGATGACTTCGGCGTGGCCGCCGTAGCCGAGAATCAGGCGCTCAAGCTCGTTGTTGATGACAACTTTCAGCGACAGCTGTATGCTGCCGTCACTGAATCGTTGCTCGACTTTCTGCGATTTGTGAAAAGGCTTTGACTCGACATACGGAGCTTGGTCACGGTCAATCTTAATAACTATGCGCCGTGCTTTGTCCCTGATTTGTTTCGTCACCCCTATCGTATCGTCAAAAAAGTGCTCCGGGTCAAAATCAACACATTTTCTAAACGGATGCGTTTTATCAGGCTCTACCGAGTGTATGCGGTCAAGAGCGAAGATATTGACCTGCGGCGTGCGGTTTGTCACTTTTTCGCAAATCAGAAACCAACGGTTGCGATACTCCTTTAACAAATACGGACAGATCGTCACCGCCAACGTTTTCTGGGATCCGACACCCCGCACGGAGTTCGCTATCGAATATGACTGGGGACGGCGCGTGGACAAATCGGGAATGCGCGCCGACGCCCACAGAATAGGTGCCGTAGTGCAATTCTCTTTCTGATTATTTGCCAACCACCGGAAGCAAGAGTTTCGACGGATATTTCTCCGAGTGATAGACGGTTATGTCGGCTGGTACGAAGTCGCTGTCCTTCGCCTGATATTCGTTCACATTTTGCTGCGGACTCATGCGGAAAAGCGGGAACATGCTGCTCTGTATCTGCACCATGATGCGGTGACCGGGGAGAAACGTGTGCGAGACATCACACATCTCCATTTTGATTCTTGTCGGCTTACCCGGCTTCAGCGCGACCCTTTTGTCCATCCCCTCGCGGAAATGCGCCGGCATGATGTCAAACCTCACCATCTGCTGGTATCCGCCCATCGGATATGGCTCCGGTTTCCTTTCGCGCGGATACGAGAAATCATCGGGATAAACATCGATGAGCTTCACGATCAGATCCGCGTCGGTAGTTGTCGAAGACATCCATATGTCCGATTCGATCGGTCCGGCAAGTGTCACCGCACTGTCAAGGGGGTCTGACACAAAAGTAATCACATCGGGATGCTGCGAGGCGAAACGCTGGTCATCATACATATATGCACCGTTCCACCCCTGCGCTACTTCCGCTCTATATGGCACCGGCTTCGCCGGATCGGAATGGTAGGAAGTCGAAGCGTTTTTTTCTGTGGGCGCGGAGAACGATATCTTCCCTCCGTCGGCTAAATAGACAGGTTTCTCGACCATATCTTTCGGAGGCCACTGATCCATTGATGTCCATTTATTTTCGCCACCTTTATAGACTGTCACTTTTTGAACGTCGAAGTCTCCGACACCGCGCAGATAATGGTCGAAGAAAGCCACTTTCATCTCACACACCTTGTCGCCGGGATCACTGCCGAAACGGAGTGCGCCCAGTCGCGACGCATCCCATCTCCATCCGCCGTGTGACCACGGTCCGAACAGGAAATAAGTGTCGGTTGAAGGTGATTCCTTCACAAGACGCTTATAAGTCTGGGTAATTCCATAAAGGTCTTCGGCGTCGAAATATCCTCCTATCACAAACACAGCCGGTTTCACGTTGCCCATATGGTTGAGAGGATTGCGGTCCTTCCAGAATTTATCCAGATTGGGATGCGCTGCCATATCGGTCCAGAAAGCGATGCTGTCGCCGAGCATTTCAGTCAGCTTCGGCAACGCGCGGTTCCGCAGATAAAAACTGTAATCGTCATCGGTATAATACCTCGCGCCTTGGCTCGCATATGCCTGTGGCTTGGGACGCGGACGACCGAAGTATGACATAAAACCGAAGACATGCGACACGTTCAGTGCCCCGTGGCTATGGAAGTCATCGCCTACGAACCAGTCGGTGACAGGAGCCTGCGGAGCCACAGCCTTGATCGCGGGATGTCCGGCGAGCGCTGCCGTAAATGACGTGAAGCCGAGATAGCTGACACCCTCGAGACCGATGTTGCCGTTGCTGCGTGTGTTGGCGAGCAGCCAGTCGGCGGTGTCGTAGACATCCGTAAGTTCATTGGTACCTTTGTCGCTGAGGATATGCACGGGACGCACGTTCTCGAAGTCACCTTCGCTCATGTGCTGACCGCGCACATCCTGATATACTATTATATATCCGCGTTCCAGAAAAGGAGCAAGATTCTTGTCCCAGAGCTCGCTGTTATATTCCTTCCCGTAAGGACCGATTCCATATGTGGATCTTGTCATCAGAATCGGATGACGCAATGTATCGTTGGGAGCATATACGATTGTATAGAGTCCTATGCTGTCGCGCATGGGCACAAGATGTTCCGTTTTGGTGTAGTTGGCTTTGACCCATTTTTCATCAACAACCCGTTTCTCGGTTTTCAGAGCGGAGTCTCCGCCGGCATACGATGTCTGAGGGACAGCAGAAATCGTGAAGAAAAGGGCAATAGCAAGTAGGAGCGTCGCGCACGGGTAATTTTTCTTTTTCATAGATTTGATGCTAGTAGCTATAGCAAAATAATCATCTTCAGGATATGAAGTTCATTCGCAAATTTATTAAATTTTTTTCAATCTGTCAGAAAGAAATTTAAATTATTTCTAATTTTGCATATTCAACAATGGGAGGTAAAATTTTATGGTATATTTCGATTGTGATTATATGACCGGGGCGCATCCTGATGTTCTCGCCGCCGTCATAAGCGCAAATAATGTTCCGACTGCGAGATATGGCTTTGACCGTTACTGCGAATCAGCCCGCGCCAAAATTCTCAAAGTCTGCGACATCCCTGAAGGCGATGTGTTCTTTCTCGAAGGAGGCACACAGACTAATTCGACAGTCATCGACTGGCTGATCAGACGCGGCGAAGGTGTCGTATGCGCCGAGACGGGACACATCAACGTTCACGAAGCCGGAGCTATCGAAGGTTGCGGGCACAAAGTTCTTACCCTCCACTCCCACAGCGGCAAGATCATAGCGTCCGAACTGCAAGACTACATCCGAAGCTTCTATGCCGACGAGACATGGCAGCATATGGTGCGTCCGGCTATGGTATACATCTCCTTCCCCACCGAACTCGGCACAATCTATACGCGCCGGGAGCTCACAGACATATATACCGTATGCCGCGGATTCGACATTCCCCTCTTCATCGACGGCGCACGACTGGCATACGGTCTGGCGGCGTCACAGGACCTCGACATACGCGACATCGCCCGTCTGTGCGACATTTTCTATTTCGGAGGCACAAAGTGCGGAGCCTTGTTCGGCGAAGCTGTCGTAACAAAAGACGCATCGCGCCTGAAAGGTTTTCTCACGCATGCCAAATGTCACGGAGCCTTGCTGGCAAAAGGAAAACTGTTAGGCGTACAGTTTGACGCGCTCTTTACGGACGGGCTGTATTTCAGAATCGGAGCGGAAGCCGTCCGTCTCGCCATGAAACTTAAAGAGAAATTCATAACCCGGGGCTTCCCGCTTTTTATCGACTCCCCTACAAACCAGCAATTCTTTGTCCTCCCCAACGATGAGATCGACAGGCTTAGAGAACATGTCTCGTTCGAGCTTTGGGGAGTGCGAGGCGATCATGAGACGCCGGTAAGATTCGTGACATCCTGGTCGACGACCGATGCCGATATCGATAGTATTTGAATGTCATAAACTATTCCGGTATAAACCTTTCATCATTCGGACACGTTTTAAGAGTATGTTTATTTTTAACATACTCTATATAAAGGTAAATTTGATAAACATGAGAAAATTTGCATTATTATTAGTTGTGGCAGTCATGACGATGACCGCCTCGTATGTTCATGCCGACACAAGAATTAAACCGACTGAACTGCCCAAGACGGCACAGTCATTCATAGCCAAGCATTTCCCGAGTTAACTTCTTTGGGGGCGCCGAAATTGAGAACATCGCACGCAAACACTCTGTCAACGCCATTCTTTCAGGAAATGAGGATATAAACCTCGACGAGATTATCGCCTCGTGCCGCCATGAACGCCTTGACAATTCACCTCGCGCCAAAATCGGATTCTGAGCGCCGGCGGCAGACAGTTAATCTATTATAAAACTGCGTTCACTATTAAATATGCGTCCTCGTCGGGCGTTATTTTAATAGTAAACACATAATTATATTTAAAACACACGTAAACCTATGATTAGAAAGCTTATAGTAATTATTGCATTGTTTTTTGGTGTAATTTCGGCCTCAGCAGCCCTTCCCTTCGATAAATACAGCATCAACCGCAAGGATTTACCCGAGGAGGCACAGCAGATGCTCGACGAGCACTTCCCCAAAGCAAAAGTCAGCATGGTGAAAGTCGACCGCCATCTCCTCAAAAAGACGGACTACGACGTCAGATTAACCAACGGCTCCAAAATCGAATTCAGCAACAAAGGCCGCTGGACCAGTGTTGATTGCAAGAAAAAGGCCGTGCCCGAGTCGCTCGTTCCCAAGGCCATACGCGGCAATGTCGAGAAGAAATATGCCGGCGAGAAGATTGTCAAAATCAGCCGTTCGTCGCTTTACTATATTGTCGGACTCGCAAACGGCAAGGAACTGAAATATGACCGCCTCGGCATATTCCAAGGCGAAGTGACCAAAAAAGAAGCCGAAGATTTCGAGGCCGAAGCCCTCTCCGAAGCCGACAGCATCGACACGGCTCAGTAGTGCCGCCGAACATTTTGACAATCAGACCTTAAAAGAGCCATAGGGATATGTAATATCCTTTTATTAAAGAGACTGCGAACATATAGCAATACAATTAATGCTACGATGATTATTAACCACCTGATACAGATTTGATTTTAAGGCCATAATTCTTTTCTATAGTAGTACCAACAATCACCAGTATTTTCATACAAAACGAGAGTATCTCGCTCTAAAGAAAATATGATTGAGATTCTATCGTGCGGATTTTTATATTTTATATAATCTCCTCTTACTAAGTCTTTTTCTTTATAAAAATCCATAAAAGTTATCTGGTTTTTATCTTTCTTATAGGTGAATTTACCCGATGATACATTTATATTTTCGCCATAAATCATTTTATTATCCTTCCCCGACTTTAGGGCTGCTCGTGATGAAATTTTGTATGTACCATCCATATTTAGGGTCAGAATAGTCACGTCATCATAAAAATGTCCATAACCATACCATGTGCCATAGAACATGTCTGGATTAATGTCAGACTGAGGTTTTTGATTATATCTTCTAATACACATTTCATAATCATCTATGGGAAATGACAAACCAAAATCCGCAGAATCATTTTCCCATATCCTCTTTATAGAATCCAAAGCTACGCTATCCATTTCAGAGCCATCCATTGGCATATCCCATAAATGGCTAATACTCAAAGAATCTAAAGTTGTTGGCTGGGAAATGTCACCTGTACTTACTTGATTTTTGCAGCCAAATATGACAAACAACGCCAATAGGATTGAAATAACATAAAACTTTCTCATAATGATTTGATTTTAAGACTATTGGAATCAAGCAACTATCAAAAGCAGATCATCTTTTGATATTGTATAGTGTATTTGGCATTCCATATCGCATGCTGATTTTTATGCATAAAACCAACTAAAGCGTTAATAATCTCCAACTAAAATTCCATCAATGTGGAATGTTCTGATCGAATTATCAATATAAAAGTCTATTTGGCAATTGATAGAATTAAACAGAACATTGCATTTAATCTTTTGGCATTTTCGGAATACGCCATCAAAGCAAATGGTCCAATCTTGTCCAATATATTTAAATATAGATTGATTAAGATTTGTATTGGGTTTTGCTAATGGAAATGCACACTCCTTTGTCACCTCTTCACTTTCCGGTACACCAACAAAAAAAGCAATTACATCAGGGGTTATCAGATTATGTTTGAGTGTTGTACTAACCATAAATATAAATCCGAACCTCCGATATATGCAAGTGAAGTATTTTTATCCCGTGTATTCATATATTTAATGGACTTGGCTATAACACCAACCACATATTAATTTTAGAACATACACATATCAGCCTTGACAACCATTCCATTCATTACTTTTATTCGATAAAAGCCAAATTCTCCTGATTGATGAAGCCTTAACATTTTTCCTCCCATATAAGGATCTTCTACAATTTCAACGTCAATATGCTCTCCGCTTTTTTTGATAGTACAGAATTTACTCCGAAGATAATTAATGTAGCCGTTGCAATCCAATGATTCAAGTACCCACTGTGAATCATACTGAAAATCCTCAGATAAATGCATAATAATTAACTCGGGATTTAATGTCTCCCATGCTTTAGCGAAATCTTTGATAATTTTTTCCATAA
>ENA-OYXU01000063-OYXU01000063.1-human-gut-metagenome-genome-assembly--contig:-NODE-63-length-47637-cov-5.254172_pt1 | contig 47637 bp, 25 predicted proteins | sample MGYA00243243_ERZ653435 | MGnify/ENA primary metagenome ERZ653435 (study PRJEB26926, sample SAMN06165113) | human gut metagenome | biome: ENVO:00009003; feature: ENVO:2100002; material: ENVO:00002003... | reverse complement strand
GACAGATATAATATATTATATAAACATACATTAGATGAAAAGAGTGTTTACTTTATTACTTTCTGTCATTCCTGCATTTGTTTTTTCGGATGATAGCATTATGGTGAAAATGCGTGAGCATGGGGCTGACGTACCGGAATCCATGTACGGTGTGTTCTTTGAGGAAATCAACCATGCCGGTGACGGAGGGCTTTATGCCGAACTTGTGCAGAACCGGTCTTTTGAAGAGCTTGACATGCCGGCAGGATACCATGCAGACGGTCCGTGGCTGTATCCCGCGCAGACTCGGTACCATTTGGACGGGAAAGTGCGCACGGACCGGCGTTATCGTTGGACGGTTGAGCAGATACCCGGTTGGGAACTGGAGTCTCCCAATGCCATAATGTCGTTGACCAGGGAGTCTCCTATGTTTGACAGCGCTCCAACGCAGCTGCATCTTGCGTTCGACGGCAAGGAGACAGTGCGTCTCGTCAATCGCGGATATTGGGGCATGGCAGTGAAAGCCGGTGAGCGGTATCACCTGCGCACAATCATCAAGACATCGGGGGGATATAATGGCAAGGTAAAGGCAAAAATAGTATCTCATGCAAACAACATATTGGCGGAGACCGTCATTGGTTGTGGCAGTAACGGGGAGTGGAATGATATGCGGTCTGAACTTGTTCCGTCGTTTACCGACCGTGAGGCACGTCTGGTATTGGAGTTTGCCGGCGGCATGGGACAGGTATGGCTTGATTATGTGTCGTTGTTTCCCGAAGAAACCTTCAACCGTCGTCCCAACGGCATGCGTAATGACGTTGCACGGTTTTTGGCCGATTTGCGCCCTGCCTTTTTCCGCTGGCCCGGAGGGTGTGTTGTAGAGGGAATAACATTGGGCAATCGTTTTGAGTGGAAAAAGACACTCGGCGATCCGGCCGCCCGTCCCGGAGAGTATAGCACGTGGGGCTACCGCTGTTCGTATGGCATGGGATGGCATGAGGTGTTGCAGTATTGTGAGGACATTGGGGCCAAGGCGATGTTTGTGTGCAATGTGGGCCTGGCATGCCAGTTCCGTATGGGGGAAGCCTGCTCTGAAGACAGCGTGCGTTATTATCTTGACGACTGTATTGATGCTATAGAATATGCCATTGGCGACCCTGCCCGTAACAAGTGGGCGCGCATGCGTGCCGAGGCCGGTCATCCGGAGCCGTTCCCTTTGGGATATGTGGAGATAGGCAATGAGAACTGGGGGCATGTCTATGACAAGCGTTTCGACTATTTTTATGAAGAGTTGAAGCGGCGTTATCCCCATCTGACATTTATATATAACGAGATGCCCGACCGCGAAGGACCGTCGTTGATAAAGAAGACCGACATGATTGATCCCCACTGGTACGAGACACCGGGATTCTTTTATGGTAATGCCCGTTTGTTTGACACATGGGAGCGTGGTAAATACACAATTTATGTAGGCGAATACGCCTGCAACCGTAATGTTGGTGGCGGGAAAATGGTGGCAGCCTTGAGCGAGGCCGCTTTTATCAGCGGTATGGAACGCAACAGTGACATCGTAAGGATGGCCAGTTATGCTCCGCTTTTGGAAAACCAGCACGATCGCCGTTGGGCAACAAACCTTATCTGGCTCAACTCAGATCAGGTGGTTGGCAGAAGCAGCTATTATGTTCAGAAGATGTTTGCCGAGAATCGCCCGACATATAATGTGAAAGTGACACATACGGCAAAAGACTCCCTTCACCATGTCATAGCCGGATATGACGTGCAGACGAAAGAGCTTGTTGTGAAGGTTGTCAACGGCAGTGACCGGCCGTATGACGTGACAATGGCTGTTGAAGGTGCCGGCAGGCTTTCCGCCGCAGCCACAGCGATAACCTTAAAGGCGGGAAATCTGAACGACGAGAACTCGTTTGACAATCCGTACCGGATATATCCTCAGTCAATGCCGGTCGAGTTGGCATGGGCAACGGACGGAGCGCGGAAGTTGTGCAACTATACATTTCCGAAGTATTCATTTACAGTTGTACGCCTGAAGGCGGAATAACGGAGATATGAGAAATCTGATATTGATATTGGCAATGATGTATTGCGCCCCGGCAGTGCGGGCGCAATACCGTTCACAGGCATGGTGCCCCGACAATGGTGACGGCACGTATACCAATCCGGTGCTTTATGCCGACTACAGTGATCCTGATGTATGCGCGGTGGGAAAGGACTATTATCTCACGGCGTCGTCGTTTAATTGCATTCCCGGTCTGCCGGTGCTCCATTCGAGGGATTTGGTGAATTGGGAAATCATCGGCCACGCCCTCGACGTGCAGGAACCGTCGGACATGTTCGACAGTCCGCAGCACGGCAAGGGCGTGTGGGCGCCGTCAATACGCCATCACACCGGCGAGTTCTACATCTATTGGGGCGACCCCGACCACGGAGTGTTCATGGTCAAGGCCAAGAATCCCGCCGGACCGTGGGAGAAACCGGTGTGCGTGGTGAGCGGCAGGGGCATGATTGACACCTGTCCGCTTTGGGACGATGACGGCCGCTGCTATCTTGTTAACGGCTGGGCCGGCTCGCGTGCGGGGTTCAACTCGGTGCTCACGGTGCGCGAACTGTCGGAAGACGGCAGACGCGCGATAGGAAAACCGCGCATTGTGTTCGACGGCGGACAGGTGAACCATACCACCGAAGGCCCCAAGTTCTACAAGCGTGACGGTTATTACTGGATAATGTGTCCCGCAGGCGGTGTGGCCATGGGATGGCAGCTGGCCATGCGCTCGAAGTCGCCTTACGGCCCGTACGAGTGGAAACGGGTGATGGAGCAGGGCAATACGGCTGTCAACGGGCCGCATCAGGGCGCGTGGGTGCACACCGCATATGGCGAAGACTGGTTCATGCACTTCAACGACAAGGGGGCTTACGGCCGCGTTGTCTATCTGCAGCCGGTGGACTGGTCGTCGGGGTGGCCCATTATGGGGCGCGGCGGCGTGCCGCAGGAGCGCGGCCGGAAACCCAAGTCAGATTCTGACGTGACCGTCAACCCGCAGGAGTCCGATGAGTTCAACGACGGTGTGATGGGGCTTCAGTGGCAGTGGCACGCCAACTACAACCAGCTGTACGGCATGCCTACTGCCGACGGTTGCATGCGGCTGTACACCAACGACCTGAAAGACACGTTCCTTAACCTTTGGGAGGCACCCAACCTTTTGCTCCAGAAGCCCACGGCACCGCGGTTTACGGCAACGGCAAAGCTGCGTTTCGCCTCGAAGGAAGACGGCCAGTACGGCGGCATGGTGATGATGGGGCGCGACTATTCCGCACTGGTTGTCAGCCGGCAGGGCGACAAGTTCTTCCTGCAGCGCCATTCGTGCACGGGGGCCGACAGCGCCCGACCCGAGCGGCAGGAGCCCGTGGCCACGCTGCAGGCGTCGGAACGCGACACGATACCGTATTCTCCGGCCATATATCTCGACATCTATATGCGCATTACCGTACGTGACGGAGTGTGCAACTATGCCTACAGTCTTGACGGCCGCCGTTATCATGCGGCAGGAAAGCCCTTCGTTATGAAGGAAGGCAAGTGGATAGGGGCCAAATACGGCTTCGTGTCAGAGTGCAGGGGGCGTAAGGCCAACAGGGGATGGCTTGATGTAGACTGGATAAGGGTGACGAAATAAGCGATAAATAAGTAAAAAAAAGAAAAAGGAATGAGAAAATACTTAATTGCTCTCACAATGTTGTGCGCGGCTTCGGCAGCACCCGCGCAGCAAGCAGTACAACAGTTCAAACTGACTGACGTGAAACTGTTGCCTTCGCGCTTTCAGGAAAACATGCGGCGCGACTCGGCATGGATTGCCTCCATACCGGTAACGTCGCTGCTACATTCGTTCCGCAATACGGCGGGTGTATTCTCCGGCAGCGAGGGAGGCTACTCGACAATGAAGAAACTCAGCGGCTGGGAGTCGCTCGACTGCGACTTGCGCGGACACACAACCGGCCATCTGCTCTCGGCCATGGCCTATCTGCAGATGCGGGAAAAGGCCGACTCGCTGGTAAGCGGCCTGGCAGAGGTGCAGAAGCAGTACGGAACCGGCTATCTGTCGGCCTACGGCGAGGGACTTATCGACCGCAATATTGCCGGCAAGGGTGTGTGGGCGCCGTTCTACACGCTGCACAAAATCTTGCAGGGACTGATAGACCAGTACACCATGTGCGGCAACGAAACGGCCCTGAAAGTGGCCGAAGGCATGGGCGACTGGGCTTACTCGAAGCTCAGGCCGCTGTCGGAAGAGACGCGCCTGAAGATGATTCGCAACGAGTTCGGAGGCTTCAACGAGGCCATGTACAACCTCTATGCCATAACGAAGAACGAGAAATATCTTTGGGTGGCATGTTTTTTCTACCACAGCGAGAAGGTGGACCCGCTGAAATCGGGCAACAACGACTTGGGCACAAACCATGCCAACACGTTCATACCGAAGCTGCTCGGCGAGTGCCGCAACTACGAATTGTTCGGCGCGGAGGACAGCCGCAGGGCGGCGGAACTGCTGTTCCGTACGCTTACTGACGACCATGCCTTCGTTACGGGCGAGGTAAGTGACAAGGAACACCTGTTCAAACCGGAGGTGCAGTCGAAGCATCTGACGGGTTACGACGGCGAGAACTGCTGCACGTACAATCTTCTCAAGCTGGCCGACCGGCTGTTCACGTACCGTCCAGACGCCCGTATCGCCGACTATTACGAGCGTGCCCTCTACAACCATATACTCGGTCAGCAGGACCCGCAGTCATCTATGGTGTGCTATTTCACCCCGCTGCAGACGGGCGGCTTCCGCCTTTACAGTACGCGCGACAGCAGTTTCTGGTGCTGTGTGGGCTCGGGTTTCGAGAGCCACGCCAAGTATCAGTCGAGCATATACTTCCATAACGGCAACGAACTGTATGTAAATCTCTTCATACCTTCGGTGCTCAACTGGGACGGTGTGGTGGTAAGACAGGAGACACGGTTCCCCGAACAGAACACCACGACGCTTACCGTCAGCGGCGGAAAGAAGCTTACGCTGAAGCTGCGCTACCCCTCGTGGGCAACCTACATGAAGGTGAACGGGCGCAGGGTGAAGCCCGGTGCCGACGGATATGTGGCCGTGAAGGGCGGCAGGAAGACGGAAGTGGAGTTCGGCATGACCCTGCGTGAGGAGGCGACAAAAGACGATGCCGGCCTTGTGGCCTTGATGTACGGGCCGGTTGTGCTGGCCGGACGCATGGCCGAAGTGGCCGATCCGTTCAGCAATCCGCGAAATCACAACGACTATTATTCGTACGATTACGGCAAATATCCCAATGTACAGCTCAAAGGGGTGCATCGCCTGAAAGGCCTCGAGTTTGAGACTGCCGACGGCATGAAGGTGGCTCCGTTCTACGACATGCACCATTGCAGGTATGTAGTTTATTGGAGCAAGCCGTGAACATGATGTGGATGGCGTATTAGAATGGCTACATGGCGCTTTGTAGGGACATATTCTTGTATTTGTCCGTATGTAACATATTGATGTTCAACGTATGTTATGCGGACAAATACAAGAATATGTCCCTACCAAGTCGCTTCCTTTGTATTTTGACACACCCTCCTACGGTAAAACCGATTATGTAAATACGTAAAACCAATCATTTCTGAATACTTCCGCTAACGGGTGAACGCACCTTGATTTCAAAAAAACGGTTGTTTTGTTCGTTTGTTTATCAAAAATATAATACCTTTGTATACGAGAACTACATACTACAAACCTTGAAAGCATTATTTGTATTTATATTAGTCATACTGTCAAGCGTTGTTTCATTCGGACAGAGCGGTGCGATGAACATAATAACCCGTGCAGACGGGTTGGCAGGTGAGTCGGTGGGGGACATCACTACCGATCATTTCGGCTGTACCTGGATGGTCACATCCGGTGGCGTGAGCATGTTCAACGGGCAGCGCGTGACAAACTTCAGCATCCGCGACGAACATAATCGCCCGATCAGGATTCTCGGCATCTGCGAGTTCGGCCACGGGCGCATTTATGCCTCCACGCTTAAAGGCCTGTATGTCTTGGAGAAAGGCAATGGCGGATTCAGGCGTGTCATGCCGGAGATAGAGCGTTTGGGGGCGATACGTTCTGTGGGTGACAGCATGCTGTTTATAAACAGCAACAATGAAGGTGTGTACATCTATGACGGCAAAGAGCTGAAGACCGTCAACGTGGGCGATTCAAAAGCCGGCCTTGACAAACTTGTGAGGTGTGTACAGCCCGACTCCCGGGGCGGCGGTGTGTGGTTGAACAACCGTTATGAGATGTTTCACTATTCGTTTGCCACGGGCAAGTTGTCCGGTAAGGGACTGGCCTCGTTGCTGCCCAAGGACGTGGCATTGGGGCAGTTTGTAGTGAAGGGTGACACGCTGGTTTATCTGGGCACGAAGAATCACGGGCTTTTTGTCTTCGACATGGTAAGGCGCGACTTGCGCAGGGTTGACGGAATAGGCAACATCATCAGTTCGGTGGCGATGAGTGCAGACGGCATTTTGTGTGTGTCGACAGACGGACAGGGGGCGTATCAGGTTGACCCGAATACCGGCAGCGTTATCTGTCATTTCGGTACCGAGGAACCGCCGGAGCGTTGTCTGCGCACGGATGCCGTATATAACTATTACCGTGATGCAAACGGTGTCGACTGGTTCGGTATGGCCCGTTACGGCCTGGCTTACAGATACCACTGTTTTCCGTTGTTCCGGACCTATTCATACGGCGCATTCACCACCGCCGGTATGAATGTACGTTGCTTTCTGATAAACGGCGCACAGCGTGTTCTCGGCACTATGCACGGTTTTCATTTCATAGACGAGAGCAACGCAACGGTGCATAAGGTGACGCCGCGTGAACTGGCCGGCAATATAGTCACGAACATTGCCTTTTGGCAGGGAGAGTATTATATAGGTACGTTCGATGGCGGTTTGAAAGTGTTCAACCCCCGCACGCTCACCGTACGCCAGCAGACGGTGGACCCGCTTCTAAGCACAAGTTCTGTGGGATGTATGGTTACGGCGCCCGACGGCAGGCTGTGGATAGGCAGCAGCGAGGGAATCTTCGTTCTTGATAAGGACGGTGGGTATGTGCGTTATACCGAACAGAACTCGCATATCAGCGGCGGGATGATTTCCGGTATAGTGTTCACGCCCGACGGTAACGCGTGGATTGCAGGCAGCGACGGGCTTTCCACATATATAGCCCGTTTGAAAACCTTCGAGAAAGAGGGATTCCCCAAAGATTTCTTCAATGATTACGGCCATTTGAAAATATTTCCGGGACGCGACTCAATGATGTATTTCTATGGCGATCCTTACATCTTTTACTCAGACCGGCAGATGAAACGGTATGGTGAGATGGCTTTGCCGGAGGGGTTGCTTGAAGAGCGGTGTAATGCCTTTGTAGAGGATATGACCGGATATTTCTGGCTTTCCACGGAGAACGGGCTGTTCTGTTTGACAGGTGCAAAAGGCGAAGTGCGTCATTTCAGCTCCGGTGAGGGGATTGGCGGACAGTTTGTCAACAGTCTCTCGATAGGGGCGGACAGCACACTTTGGGCAGGAACAAGCGACGGTCTGGTGGGCATGCGGCCGGAGGCAATGAGAAAATGGGAGAGGGATACACGCTATAAGGTTAACTTGTATGATGTCCGCATCAATGGCGAGTTGCAGCCGATGGCGATAGAGTATAAGTTGAATGAAGAGCGGGAGCTGCGCGTTCACTGGAATTTTGTGTCAGACAAGGTGCAGTTCACACCACTGCTGCTTGACTATTCACGCCCCTTCAGCCGTCTTTACGAGTATTCGGTAGACGGCGGGCCGGAATGGAAACTCGTGAAAGCCAAGGAGGATATTGTCATAGAACGCCTCTTGCTGGGCAGGCACGAACTTACCGTGCGTGTGGCGGGAGCCTCGGGTACGGCAGTTACTTATGTCATTTATGTCGTGCCGTCGTGGCTGGCTGTGTTCGAGGCCGTGCTGTTGGTTGTGGCTGTTGTGCTGTTGTTCCTGTGGTGGCGCTACCGCAAGAACACCAAAGTATTGCTATATGAGCGTGACGAGATAGAAGACACGCTGATAGAGATGGAGCAGGAACAGCAAAAGGAACGTACGATAAAGTATCAGCGGGTGAAACTCGATGACAGGGAGTCTGTGGATATAGTAACCCGCATGCGCGAGTATATAGAACGGGAGCGGGTGTATACCAATACAGAACTGAAGATGAGCGACCTTGCCGAGGCGTTGGATGTGTCGCCTTCGAAGCTGAGTCAGGTGTTCAGTCAGCATGTGGGCGAAAACTATTACGAGTTTATCAACGGCTACCGGCTTGCCGAGTTCAAGCGTCTTGTAGGCGAGGGCGAATACAAGAGATACACGCTTACGGCGTTGAGCGAGAAATGCGGATTCAAGCGGGCCAACTTTTTCAGCACCTTCCGTAAGGTGGAGGGGATGACACCGGCCGAATATATGAAGAAAATGAACCTTAAATAGCAGTCCAAGTAGGTCTAATTTAGATGGACTGTTGGTGTAACTTGTTGAAAATAAGAATGTTTAGTTGGATTAGACGATTCCGGAATCGGATATAATTAGTATGGAGGCAATCAGTCGTAAAAGATTTGATTGTCTCTGTTTTTTGATGTACTTTTGCTTCCGCAATCGTTTACGTAATAACTAAAAACAATTAAGATATGGAACAAGTTTCTACTAACTGCGACATGAATCTGATAGACCGTCTTTACAGGAGCTGCTATCATGATTTGAAAATGTACGTTATGGGGTACACCCATGATGAGATGTGTGCGGAGGATATGGTTCAGGAGCTTTTTATAAAGGTGATGAAAGTGGATTCGCTTACATCCAAAACGGCAAGGAATTTGCTTTTTGTCATGGCCGGCCGAATGATTGTCGACGATGCGCGCCACAAGGCTTTCGTACGCCGTCTGCACGACGGGGTGGCGCAGGTTATGGACAAGTACGATTCGGTGTCTGTTGTCGAGCGCATCACCTGCAGGCAGATTGAGTTGCACGAGGAGCTTCGCCTGCAGACCATGGCCCCGCAGCGTGCATTGGTTTACCGCATGTGGCGTAAGGAAGATCTCACTGCCGGCGAGATAGCCGACCGTCTCAACCTGAGCAAGCGCACGGTGGAAAACCATCTTTATCTGTCGCGCAAGGAAATGAAGGAAAGCTTGAAACATGTAATATAAAACTATAAACAAACAAAACAATGCGAAAATCTTTTAACTATGTGAAAGCGTACGGCACGCTGCTTTTCATGGCGGTGTGTCTTGTGCTGACGGGTTGCACCGACTCGGATGATGTCGGCGACAACTATCGCACGTTTGAAGGCACTACAATCAAGGACTATTTGGACCAGCATCCCGAATATTCCGAGTTTGAGGCTGCACTCGAACGGCTCGGGGCATTGTCGTTGATGTCGAGTTACGGGAAATACACCTGTTTCCTGCCGGACAACGATGCCATTGCCGACTATCTCTCACGTAAAGGCTACAGTTCTATGGAAGAACTGATGGACACCCTGCCTGCTTTGCGCCAGATGGTTTACTATCATATCATTGACGGTGAATCCAACGGTGTGGGCAACTATCAGACCACCTCTTTTAATATAGGTAACATCGCAACCAAGAATATGGCCGGCCGTTTTCTGTATACCACACCGTCGGAAGACGGAACGTCGTGGATGATCAACAACACGTCGATGGTGATAGAGGCCAACATACCAATGGTGAACGGTGTCGTTCATAAGGTGGACAACGTTGTGGAAGGCAATGACGATGTCATTGTGGACTTTATCAAAAACGACTCGCGTTTCAAACTCTATGCCCTTGCTCTGGAGGCTACGGGGCTGCGCGATTCCCTCATGCTGATAGAGGATGACAGTTATGTGCCTGCCGGACTGCGTGACAGCGAGGGGGCCGACTATCCGCAACGCCGCCTTTACGGCTACACGGCTTTGCTTGAACCCGATGCGGTTCTGATAGCCAACGGCATCGAGGACATTGACGGCATGCGCAGGTTTGCGGAGGAAAAGTATCCTTCGGGTAAGGGAAAGGCCGACAACGACCCGCAAAGCTCGCTTTGGCAGTTTGTGGCTTACCACTTGCTGCCTTACAAACTTACCAGCAGCCAGCTTGCCCCCACACGCGACATGACGGTCACACAGACGTTCGAAGATCCCGAATGGCAGCGTGAAACGTTCCGTGATGGCAAGTTCTCGCTTGACAACTACCTGTTCCCGATGGCTCCCAACACGATTATTCAGGTGCAGAAGTTCGTCTGGCGCGACCAGGAGGAACAGACTCCAATATTCAATGATCCGCGAAATCCGTACGATGCCAAATATGTAAATATGATTGCGGAGGAGAAGGATGTAGTGACAATAGACCTTCAGAACAGCAACATTGACTGTCTCAACGGTGCTGTCCACTCGCTTACCGGTATGCTCTACTATCGTGAAGATGTGTATCACAAGCGTCTGCGTATGGACTTCACCACGTTCTTCCCTGAGGTGTGGAACAACGACCTCGTGTCACGCGCCCATGCCATTCCGCGCGGATATATCAAGAACATCGAGTATGATGACAAGGAGGGCGTGTCGATGAATTATTGGATACGGTACGGAACCCACAGTTATTACTTTGGCGACATGTTCATGATGAAGGGACGCTGCAATGTCGATGTAAAGATTGGCCCGATACCTTCTGGCAGTTATGAGGTGCGTATCGGTTTCCGTCCGCGTACGGGCAATGTTGTCAACTCTTATGGTGTTGTGCAGTATTATCTTGACGGCGACCCCTGCGGAATACCTCTCGACCAGAGCAAGCTGGCCACCGACCCGTCAGTAGGTTTCACACAGTCGTGGTTCTATTTGCATGGCGGGGTGGAGCAGAATCCGATAACTGCCGGAAGCTGGCAGTCGGGACGTGAGACCGAAGACGATTATTACGGATATGACAACGACAAGGCCATGCACAACCTGGGATATATGAAGGCTCCCGACAGCTATTGCAGCACGGAGCTGGCCAACGGCGACCTCAGTCCCATACATGCAGGTACGGCCCGCAACGATTCATACAATATGCGCCGTGTGCTGAAACTGGTAAGCTGGACCACCACAACCACCCACATGCTGCGTATTTCCAATCTGATGGACAAGCCTTTCGACATTGACTACATTGAGTTTATGCCTACCGACTTGATAGAAAACGAGGATACACATTAAAAAAGAAAAGTAAATGAAACGATATATATATTTGTTTTTTACCCTTTTTGCCTTCAGTTCGTGTTCTGATGTCTTTGATGACATGGAGGGCAAGAACCCCGAGTGGTTGGGTGAAAATATTTACGATTACCTGCAGCAGCGTGGTGATTGCAAGAACTTCCTTCGCCTCATAGATGATGAAGGGCTGACGGAGACGATGAAGCTTACGGGTTCGAACACCGTGTTTTTTGCCAACGACGAGGCTTTCAGCCGTTTCTACGAGAACAATTCGTTGGGAATAAAGAGTTATGAACAGCTGCCGGAATCCATGAAGAAGATGTTCCTGCGCTTTGGCGTAATCGAGAATGCCCAGCTCATAGAGCGTCTGTCGAAATCGGACAGGGGTGAGATCCTGCTGCGGCGCACCACCAATATGGAGGTGCTTGACACCGTTCCGGTGGTAGAAGCGTCAGCACTGCCCGACAATGATTATTTCAAGACACTGCGCGAAAAGGGTGGTGACGTGCGTATTCTTCAGGACGGAACGCGGTGGACGCTGGTGCAATTCTTCCCCGAGGTGATGAAAAGCAAGGGTATAACCGACGATGATTTCAAGTTCATCACCAAGAGTGACGCGTCTTTGGAGACTCCTTACATCTATTCCACCCCCATTGTCACGCAGGATATAGTTTGCAAGAATGGTTATCTGCATGAGCTGAAGGACTTGCTCCTGCCGCCGGAAAATATGGCGGGTTACATCCGCACGGATGCACGCACCGGATTGTTCAACAAGCTTATGGACCGTTTCTGCCTGCCTGTCTATTACGGAAAGACGGAACAGGGCGACACTATATATGAAATGCGCTACTTCAATACCGGCATGCGAGAGCTCACGACCGACCCCGCTACACAGAGTTCGGCACCGGCAACATTGATAGTGGAGCCGGGATGGAATCTCTATGCTTCGCCTACAGCTTCGGGCGCACAGCCGTACGAGCAGACAATGGCATGTATGTTTGTGCCCACCGACGATGCCCTGAACAGCTTTTTCTCGGCCACGGGTGAAGGTTCCGACTTCTACGAGGCCTTCCATACATGGGATAATGTGCCCACACCGATGGTGGCCGACATCATCAATTCGCACATGAAGAACAACTTCCTGCAGGCCCTGCCGTCAAAGTTTGGTGCCATAGAGGATGAAAACGGCTATTCCATGGACGTTGACCTCAAGGACATCGAAGACACCTATATAGCCCGCAACGGACTGGTTTATGTCACCAACAAGGTGTATGCCCCCCAGGATTACAAGACGGTGATGGGTCCGGCCAAGATAGACATGAAGAACTCCATATTCAATGCGGCCATATCCAACACGGCATATACCTATTATGCCTATCTGCTCCGTGCCCCGAAGAACACATATTATTTCTTCGTCACGCCCGATGAAGACATGAAAGGCTATGTAGACCCGGTGACCATGGGTTACACCAACGAGGCCCTGCATGCCAAACTCGATTTCTATTTCAATACCTCCAACAGTATTGTTGCCACACCGGTCAATGTCGTTACCGGCGATACAATCAGGGAAAACTCCTTCCCACTGGGAGGTACCGGCGTGGTGTCGGGCGGCATGAACAAGCGTATGAACGAGATTCTCGGCACCCATACCATCGTGGCCAACTATGACGGCGAACTTGAAGAGCGCATTGCCGACGGGCAGGAGTGGTTCGTTTCCAACAGTTATGCCCCCATACACATCAAGTCGCTTGACGAAGGCGGCAAGGTTAGCGGTACGGGTAACGCCGGAGAGCTGACGATAAGGCGTGTGTTCCAGAAGAGCAACGGACGCACGTTTGAGGTTGACGGCCTGTTGCAAAGCACTACGAACAGTATCTATGATGTGATGAAAGACAATCCGGAGTTCTCCGAGTTCTTCAACATTTGCGAGGCTATCGGCGTATTCTCTACGGCAGCGGCCGACGGCAATGCCGCGCTCGACTATCGTGTGTCGTTCCTCAACCAGTACCACTACACCGTGTATGTGCCTACAAACGGAGCCATACGTGCCGCACAGGCAGCCGGCAAGCTGCCCACCGTAAGCCAGTGGGAGGATGAAGGTGATGCAGAAGTTAAGGAACAGCTTATGCAAAAGCTGCTGCGCTTCGTGCGTTATCACTTCCAGGACAACTCCATATTCATACATGGAAAGAAGGAAACGGCAGACTACCTTTCCTCTACACTGAACAATGCAACCAGCAAATTCTATCCCATCAGGGTTGACAATAGCGGCTCGTCCATAAAGCTGACCTCCGCAAACGGCGGAACGGCCAATGTCATAGTGCGTGACGGACTGTACAATCTTACGGCACACGATATCGTGGTCAACAACCGCGACCGCAACTATGCCACGGAGATAGCATCCTATGCCTATGCCGTGCTGCATCAGATAGACAACGTGTTGGAGTTTGAATAATGAAAAAAATAAAGAGATGATATGAAACGATATATATTTATATCCATAGGATTGGTGCTTTGCACCTTACAGTCGTTTGCGCAGATGATAACGGGACACGTGTCGGATGCAGCAACGGGCGAGGAAATCATTGGAGCGTCGGTAACGGAAGTGGACGCTACAGGACGTGTCGTCACGGGTAGCGTGACAGACTTTAACGGCGACTTCAGCATTAAGGTGAAATCCGTAAAAAACCAGCTGTCCGTTTCTTATATCGGCTACAAGAGATGGCGCAAGTCTATCGGTTCTTCCACGACATTTCAGGTGAAGTTGCAGGACGAATCGGCGTCAATCAACGAGGTTGTGGTGAAGGGCCGCAAGCGCGCTTCGGGCGAAAGCGGCTTCAATATCTCACAGCGTGAGGTGTCCACGGCCTCGCAGACAATGAAGATGAGCGATGTGGAGGGTGTGTCCTTCGCGTCGGCTGACGATGCCCTGCAGGGCAAGATATCCGGTCTTGACATTGTGGGTAGCGGAGTTCCGGGCAGCGGAGCACAGATGCGTATCCGCGGAACATCCACCATTACCGGCAACGCCCAGCCTCTGGTGGTTGTCAACGGCGTGCCCTTTTCGGGCGATATCGACTCCGGCTTCGACTTTTCTTCAGCCAATGAAGAGGAGTATGCCGACCTTCTCAACGTGAATGTTGACGATATCGAGGAAATAACGGTGCTCAAGGATGCCGCCTCCACGGCCATGTGGGGTTCGAAGGGAGCCAACGGCGTGCTCCTCATCACTACGAAGAAGGGTGCGCGCGGCAAGACCCAGCTCAGCTATTCGTACAAGTTGTCAGGTCAGACCCAGCCCAAAGGCATGGACATGTTGAGTGGTGCCGACTACACCATGCTTATGAAACAGGAGTTCTTCAACCGCGACCTTACGGGAACGGAGACCTATGCCGACTATTCTTTCGACGAGCTTAACTACAATTATGAAGGTTTTGCGCAAGCCTACAATTACGACAAGAACACCGATTGGGTGGATGCCGTGACACAACACGGATGGACCCACGACCATTATCTCACACTCTCCGGCGGTGGCGAGCGTGCCAACTTCCGCCTTTCGGGAGGTTATTACAACCGTACCGGTACCAACCTGAAGCAGGAATACCAGCGTTATTCCTCACGCGTACAGCTCGACTACAATGTGAGCGAGCGTATCATGGTGTCATCCGAGATACAGTTTACATATACCGATAACGACAAGAACTACTCCTCGTTGCTTGACCTTGCATACAAGAAAATGCCCAATATGGCCATTTACGAGCATGATGCACAGGGCAACAACACCGGCCGCTACTTCAATATAACGCCCGGCGAGGGTATCGGCAATACGGGCGGCAGGTTCGATTCCAACCAGCGCAACCTGATGAACCCCGTCGCTCTCGGCAATCTTGCCACGAACAACGTCAAGGGTTACCGCGTACTGCCCAAACTGGCCCTGCGCTACGATATATTCAATCCGGAGAAAATATATCTCCGCTATCAGGCCTGGGTGTCCATAGACATGAACCATGAGCGTACCGAGAAGTTCCTGCCGGCCGATGTCGTTTACAATGCGGTTGACAACTACACCTCGGCCAACGAGTCCACATCGCAGGTGTCGGACAAGAAAACGGTGGCCACGGAAAACAGTCTTACATGGCAGAGCCGCTTCAGGAACCCCGATGTGCACAATCTGCAGATACAGTTGAAGATGCAGACATCCACATCTACAAGTTCGTTGCAGACAATCACCACCACTGGACATCCGAGTTCGGACATCACAGACGCGGTGGCCGCAGGCCGTATCACCAACACGCGCAATGCAAACAACACCGACCATTCCATCGGTTGGATGGGTCGCCTGCATTATGTCCTGCTCAACCGCTACATATTCGATGCCAACGTGCGTGTGGACGGAAGCACACAGTTCGGCTCCGCCAACCGTTACGGCACGTTCCCCGGTATTGCCGGAAAGTGGATTATCAGCGACGAGCCGCTTTTCAAGAAGGCTTTCGGCGACAAAGTGGTCACGTTGCTGGCCGTACGCCCGTCGTGGGGTATCGCCGGAAGACAGCCCGGCAAGAACTATCTCCAGTATTCTCTGTTGTCGACGGCCGATTACGGATATATGGACATGAGTGCCGTCTATCCCGTGCGCATACGTCTTGACGGCCTGAAATGGGAGAAGGTGACTTCCATGAACTGGGGATTCGATTTGGAACTGTGGGACGGCAAGGTTACGGTCAACGCCGATTTGTATCACAAGCGCACCGACGATCTGCTGTTCTCGAACATCTCCATACCGTCTACATCAGGCTTCCCCACGTTGTCATACAAGAATATCGGAACGCTTGACAATGACGGTTGGGAAGTGAATGTCAACCTCAACAAGTTCATTCAGGCAGGCAAGTTCTCCATGGATGCCATGTTCAACCTTGCCAGCAACCGCAACAAGATAATATCAATGGACGCCAGTGTGCTCAACCAGTACAACAGTGTCGACAACTGGGGCAACGGTTATTACGGCACGCGTCTGCAGGAAGGCAACTCCTTCGGCTCCATCTACGGTTTCAAGTATGCCGGCGTGTATTCGTACAGTCTTGAAAATCTTGACAAGGCACTGGCCGAAGGCAAGACAGTGGCCGTGGCACGCGACAAGGACGGCAACATAATGCGCAACAGCGACGGCGAGGCCAAGCCGATGTATTACTATTACAATTCGACGAAGTACCAGTTTAAGGGCGGCGACGCCATGTATGTGGACCAGAACAACGACGGCAGCATCGACCAGTACGACGTAGTTTATCTCGGCAACTCCAACCCGAAACTCAACGGAGGATGGGGCCTGACGTTCAAGTACGACAAGCTGTCGCTCAACTTCTTCTGCAATTTCCGCTGGGGCAACAAGATAGTAAACCAGGCCCGTATGAACGCGGAGAACATGTACGGAGCCTACAACCAGTGCTCCACCGTCAACTGGCGCTGGCGCAAGGAGGGCGACGTGACCAATGTGCCCCGTGCCGTTTACCAGCAGGGTTACAACTGGCTCGGTTCCGACCGCTATGTCGAGGACGGCTCGTTCATGCGTATGAAGTACGTCACCGTGCGCTACCAGTTGCCCACTTCGTGGACAAAGGCCGTGGGCATACAGCGTGCCAGTGCCTATTTCACTATGAACAACGTGTTCTGTCTGACCAAATATTCGGGAAGCGACCCCGAAATCAACACCAATTCGCTCGGTCAGGCCATCGACAACTCGACCACACCTCGAAGCAAGGATTGGACTTTAGGTGTTTCAGTCACTTTCTAACGTAATATATATAATAAGGTGAAACGATGAAACAGTTTATATATAACATATTGATTTTTGCCGGATTGTTCAGTCTGGCTTCGTGCGACGACTATCTGACGCTCTATCCCGAGGATGATATAGTGGACGATGAGTATTGGGTTGACGGCACAAAGGTGCAGAGTGTTGTGGCTGCCGCCTACCGTTACATGGCCGACAACAACACCATGCGCAAGATGATTTATTGGGGCGAGCTGCGTTCCGATAACGTAGATTACTCCACCGGCGGTACCGACGAGGAGAATCTGCACAACGCCAACTTGCTTTCGTCAAGTTCGTTGGTTAAGTGGGACGGCTTCTATAAGGTCATAAACATCTGCAACAATGTCATTCAGAAGGCGCCGCCTGTGCGTGACATCGATGTCAACTTTACCGAAGAGAAGCTGCAGGCCTACATGGCCGAGGCCTACACCCTGCGTGCCTTGTGCTATTTTTATCTCGTACGCTCGTTTGGCGACGTGCCGTACGTGACCGAGCCGAGCGATTCGGAGCAGAAGGACTACCTCGTGCCGCAGACTCCGGCCGGTGAGATTATAGACAATCTTATCAGCGACATGGAGCAGTATGCCGTAAAATGGGCCGCTCAGGACTGGGAGACGGAAGAGGCCACCCACGGCCGCATAACGGTCAATGCCGTGCGTGCGCTGCTTGCCGACCTCTATCTGTGGCGTGCCTCCGACGTAAACAACACCGCAGCCGATGCCGACTACCAGCAGTGCATAAACTATTGCGATGCCATTTTGAACGACGAGAACTCCACCCTTATCTTTGCCGAGGACAACATTTATTCAGCCGTTTTCTATCAGGGCAATGCCTCTGAGAACATCTTTGAGCTGAATTTCGTCAACGGCGGACTTGCCAACACCTCCACGGCACAGCTTTACGGAAACGTGAGCAAGAGCATTTCGGCCCATTTCATGCCCACGCAGAACCTCTATTCAAAGTTCACCGAGAACGACAGCCGCCGCTATCAGTACCTCCAGCTGAACTATACCGGGTCGGGCGCCAACATGGCTGTGAGCAGCTACCGCGTGTTCAAGTATGAGGGTATGCGTGCCGCGAGCGACTTCGGAGCCACCGACTTTGCCTACCGTCCGGCCAACAACTACGCCAACTGGATTATCTACCGCCTGTCGGAAGTCTATCTGCTGAAGGCCGAGGCACTGGCCATTCTGGCACAACATGAGGGTAGTCAGGAGAAGGCCGATGCCGCACTGCGACTGTGCAACATCGTTCACAACCGCTATACCCCTGCCGTAAAGGACGAGCTGACGATAGGTCAGATAAGCGACGCCGAGACCGTTGTCTTCGACGAGCGCCGTATGGAACTGTGTTTCGAGGGCAAACGCTGGTACGACCTTCTGCGCAAGGTGCGCCGTGAAGGCTCCACCGCGAAGGCTCTGCAGTGGCTTGTGGCCGCCCGTTCGGGCGACACGCAGCTGTTCGAAGCCCGTCTGCAGTCTGTCGATGCCTGGTATTTGCCAATCTCCAAGACCGAGATGAACGCCAATCCCAACCTGCATCAGAACACATATTACAAACTGAAAGAACAATAGTCTATATGAAAGCAAGAATAATTTTCGGCGCAGCCGCAGCAATGACACTGCTTGGCAGCTGTCAGGACAACGCCTGGGACGACCATTACGGCATTGCACCCACCACGCCAACCCTTAACGTCATGCAGATATTGGAGCAGAACGAACAGTTCGGCAGCTTCTGCAATATAATCAAACAACAGCATCTTGACACGCTGCTCACCCGCGACCAGACCTTCACGGTGTGGGCTCCCACAAACGAGGCTATGGCAGCCTACATCAGCGACGGCAACGATATGGATCATCTTTTGAAGAACCATATAAACCGTTTCATCTATACCGCCAGCGACTTGACCGACACAACGCTTGTGCGTATCAAGATGCTCAACGGCAAGTTTCAGGACTATGCCCGCACGGCCGGCGGCTACTCATTTGCCGGAATAGGCCTGCCGGCCGACGGTACCGCGGCCGATTACACCGCCACCAACGGCCTTGTGCGCACTCTCGGCACAGTGGCTCCGTTCTATCTCAACATCTATGAGACTGTGAACAGCAAGGACAACGGCACCGACTCGATATCCAAATACCTCAAAGGATTCGACGACTACACCTTCGACCGCGCCAATTCCACTGCCGTGGGCAAGAACGAATACGGACAGCTGGTGTACGATTCGGTCTTTGTCTACACCAATGAGTGGATGGCAAACTACGGCGACCTTTATCTGGAAGACAGCGTCTACACGTTTATGATGCCCACCAATGCGGGGTGGATGGCCGGCTACGAGGCTGTGAAACCTTATTTCCAGACGTTCGGCACGCTCGAATCGTCGTCGCTGAGCACCATCAATGTGCCCACACGCCAATACGCCACCGACGATGCCGTGGCCGACTCGCTCACACGTGCCCACACCCTTGAGGCCATGGCCGCCAATCTGGTGTTCCGCGGGCGTGTCAATCCGTCGGCTGCCGACGGCGATTCACTGGTGGCAACCAGCGGCAATGTGTTCCATCATCCGGCCACCCTGTTTGGCGGGGCCGCCGCGCAGACAGTGAGCAACGGCACCGTATACCGTACCGACGTGTGGAACTACCGTCCGGACGACTGCTTCCTGAAGCCCATAGTAGTTGAGGCGGAAGACACGAAAAACCGTACCGACGCCTATGCCAACGTGTTTTCGCGCAGTGCCTCGCAGACCACTTACGCCGATTCCGTTTCGGGTCAGCGCTTCATCGAGGTCAATGCCGCAACCACCAACGCGCGTACCCAGCCCATGGTTCAGTTCACCATACCCAACACTTTGGCCGCCACATACGATGTTTATGTGGTGTTTGCACCTGCCGAGGCATACGTGGAAGGCTCTGCCGCCGACTCCACCCGTGTGCGTTTTTACATCAATTATGTGCATGCCGACGGCAAGATGAAGGAAGACCCCGTCATCGACGGAAGCGTGACCAACGGCACTGGCATGACCAAAATGAAGGTGGGCACCTTCACTTTCCCCTTTGCCAATTTCACCGGCTCGCGCTTTACCGAAACCGGCGGGCAGGATGAAGACTGCGTGCGCCTGCGTGTACAGGCCAACGTGTCAGCCTCAGAGACCACGCGCTTCACCCGCACGATGCGCATAGACTGTATCATTTTTGAACCTGTAACAGAATAGAAGGATATGAAACGGAATATATTGATTCTTGGTTTGATGCTTTCCGCATCATCGTCTTTTGCCCAGCAGCATGTCAGCGGCGTTGTAACAGATGCCGCAACAGGCAAACCTCTGGCCGGAATAAGGATAACGTCAGAACGCAGCAGCGCCATATCTGACGGCGGCGGACATTTCCGTCTGAAGGATGTTTCCGGCCTCGGAGTGATAACACTTCGCGGCGAAGGCTACACCGACCGCAGCGTAACGCTCCGCGGCGACACCCTTGTCAGCGTGGCACTGTACTCGCAGGCCTTCCGCGACAGGCTGTCTACAGACGCCTTTACCGACATGCAGACAAACATATCGGTGGAGAAAATACTTGCCGAACGTGCCGGCGACGGTGTGCGTGCCGTGTCGCGCGGAGCCGTGCCGGGCATGGGCAGCAGCCTTTTCGTGCGCGGTTACCAGTCGCTCAACCGCAACACGCAGCCGCTGATAGTGGTTGACGGCACGATATGGGACGACGCCACCGATGTCTCGACACTCTTCTCCGGCTATACGCAGAACCCCCTGGCCGACATTGATGTCAACGATATCGAGAGTGTCGAGATACTGAAAGACGCCTCGTCCATATACGGAGCGAAGGGTGCCAACGGTGCCGTTGTCATAACGACAAAGCGCAGCCACAGCACGGTGACCCGCATTACGGCCGACCTGAGCTACGGCTTCAACCTGCGTCCGAAGACATACGACGTGATGAACGCCTCCGACTACCGCACCTATCTCAGCGAGATACAGAAGACGGCTCCGGCCGGTTCGGGTCTGGCAACCACGTTCCGCGGCTATCTGGGCACCGACCCCAACTCCACCGACTACACCACCTACCACAACAACACCGACTGGACCGACGATGTTTACCGTGTGGGAGCCACCGAGCATTACGGCATCAGCGTAGACGGTAGCGACGATATAGCCAAGTATGCCATCACCCTCGGCTACACACACAATAAGGCAACGGTGGAGTCTGTCGACTTCTCGCGTCTCAATGCCCGCATCAATGCAGACATAACCCTGAGCAAGAAGCTGACCATAGGCACCCAGCTCTATTTCACCTACACCGACCGCAACCTTCAGGACGACGGTGTCGATGCCAACACCTCGCCCACATTCATTGCCGGCATAAAGTCGCCGTTCCTCGTTCCTTACAGCTATACCGACGACGGCAAGGCCCTCACCGGCACGCTCAACGATGTCGATGTGCTCGGAGTGAGCAATCCCGTGTCGCTCATACAGAACGCAAAGAACACCGACAAGCACTACCGTTTCGGCATATCGGCCAACCCCGAGTGGACGATAAACCGTCACTTCACGCTCGACGGCCGCTTCAGCTATCAGTTTGTGTCTACAAAAGAGCATTACTTCTCGCCCATGCTCGGTGTCTCGCCCGTGGTTGTCGACGGCAATACATACCAAAATACGGTCAAGGACCAGAGCGCGAGCCAGAACAATCTGCAGGGACATGTCAATCTGAACTACCTCCTGCAGCTGTCCAAGTCGACGCTCAGGCTGCACGCCGGGGCGCGCGTCATGCACTCGTCTCTCAAGACATCATACGCCGACGGGCACAACACGGGCAACGACAAGGTTACCAACCTGAACAACTCGCTGTCTTTCCGCACGCTCGACGGTGCCAATACCGACTGGAGTTCGGCTGCCGTCAATCTGCGCGGTGAGTACGATTACGACGGCCGCTACCAGCTTTGGGGCGTTGTTTCGGCCGATGCCTCGTCGCGTTTCGGCGACAATGCGTCGGGCTCTTTCCGCTTCCTCGACGGTTCGTGGGGCGTTTTTCCCAGTGTCGGCGCACGCTGGAATCTGGGTCACGAGGCCTTCATGCGCAGTGTTAAGGCCGTCGACGATGCCGAACTGCACGTGTCTTACGGCGTTACGGGCAACGACGACATACCCGGCATGAGCCGCTACAGCTATCTTGCCGGCACCAATCTCTACTCCACCACCGTGGGCCTGCGTCTGGCCGGACTGGCCAACGACGAGCTGAAGTGGGAGACCACACGCAAGTTTAACGCCGGTTTCTCGCTGCGCCTGCTCGACGACCGCCTTACCGTAGGCTTCGACTACTTCCGCCACAGCACCTCCGACCTGCTCACATTGCATAAGGCTCCCGTGGAGATGGGCCGCGAGTATCAGCTCAAGAACGGCGGAAAGATGGAGAACGAAGGCTTCGAGGCCAGTGTGGGGGCGCGCGTGCTCAACTTCCGCAACTTCTCGTGGCAGACTGATTTGGGCGTGTCGCACTATGTCAACAAGATAACGTCGCTGCCCGGCGGACAGCAGACCACACAGGTGCTTGGCGGTGAGATAATCACAATGGAGGGCTCGCCGGCCGGCCTGTTCTACGGCTACAAGACCAAGGGAGTGTTTGCCACCACCGCCGAGGCGAGCGAGGCCAACCTCAAGGTGCAGAACGCCGACGCCTCTTACAGCACGTTTGCTGCCGGCGATGTGCATTTTGACGATTACGACCCCAACGGAATCATCGACGGTAAAGACCGCCAGGTCATCGGCGACCCCAATCCCGACCTCACCGGTTCGTGGTTCAACCGTTTCGTATGGAAGCGTTTCACCCTGGGTGTCATGTTCACATGGTCTCTCGGAGGCGACATCTACAACTATCAGCGCCAGCAGCTCGAGTCGATGCAGAACCTGTGGAACCAGACCAACGCGGCGCGCAACCGATGGAAGAACGAGGGGCAACACACCGACATGCCGCGTGCCGCCTACGGCGACCCGATGGGCAACGCCCGCTTCAGCGACCGCTGGATAGAGGACGGCTCGTTCCTCAAGCTGTCAAACGTGCAGCTCTCTTACGACATACCCTACAGCAACAGCTACATACAGGGCATCACCGTGTGGGCCGCCGCCACCAATCTCTACACCTTCACGCGCTATCTCGGCGCCGATCCGGAGGTGAGCATGCACAACGGCACGCTCTGGCAGGGCATCGACAACGGTCAGCTTGCCAACGGACGCTCGTTCTATATGGGAGTGAAAATCAACTTGTAAAAACAAAATAAAGGATTGACGATTATGAAACGACTCAATATTTTTATATTCTCATTCATCGGATTGTTAGGCCTCTCGTCGTGTTCCGACTTCTTCGAGAGCGACTCCGAAAGCGTAATCAAGACCGACGGACAGCGCTACACGTCGGAACTGGAGGCGCGTGCCGGCCTTTTCGGACTGCTCGAGGGGCTGCAGAAGGTGGCCGACAACTATGTGCTGATGGGCGAGCTGCGCGGCGACCTGATGGCCACCACCGTCAACTCGTCGCAGGAACTGCACGACATTGCCGAATTCAACGTCAGGGCCGACAACGGCTATCTGCGCGAGCGCGAATATTATGCGCTGCTCAACGACTGCAACTACTATATCGCCCGGCTCGACACCTCGGTTACAAAGCTGGTCGAAGGACGTTCGCAGAAGTTCCTCTATCCGTATCTTGCACAGGCCAAGGCCATACGCTCGTGGGCCTATCTGCAGCTGTGTCTCGACTACGGCACGGTGAAGTACACCACCGAACCCATACTAACATCGTCTGACACCGCCAGTCTGAAGGAGACAGATCTCGACGGGCTGCTCCCGTTGCTTATTGCCGACATGGAGCAGGCGCTGCCTTATGCGGCCGTGGGCGGGGAAAGTGCCACATGGGTGGCCGGGCTTACCGACCCGGGATTTGCCTCTTCGCCCGATTTCGGCGACTACAAGGCGCAGCAGCTGCTGTTCCCGCTGCGCTTCGTGCTGGGCGAACTGTACATGTGGAAGCAGGATTTCCAGAAGGCGGTTGAGGCCTATTACAGTCTTATCATAGACAACCGCCTGCGTCTCTGCCCCTACCGCAACACCTACAATGCCGCCGGAACCGACGTCACCGGGCGCAACTGGAGCCAGCAGTTCTCTACGTTTGCCTATCAGGACATTCTGACGGCCATCGTACCCAACGAGGAACGCGCCGACACCCGCACGTCGCTTGACGCCATGGCACGCACCGACTATACCATAGCTCCGTCGAAAGCGATGACGGATGTCTTCGATGCACAGTTCTATTATACCAACCGTCAGATTTCGGGCGACCTGCGCGGACTGTACGGAACCTACCGCATTACGTCGGGTGACGACGGCCGTGCCGAGATAACTAAGTACGGCTCGATGGTGGCTTCCTTGCGTTATTACGTGGCTCCCGTGCGTGCTTCGCTTATATGGCTGCGCTATGCCGAATGTCTCAACCGCCTCGGCAAGCCGAAGACGGCCTTCAACGGACTGCTCAAATACGGACTCTGCGCCTACAACATCAATCTTTACCGCGACCGCGATGCACTGGGTGGCGAGATAAACGGCGAGCCGTGGATTGACTTCGGGCAGGATTCTCCCGAGGGTGAACTGGCCGGACTATTCAGCGGAAACAACCGCGGATTCCACGCGCGCGGCTGCGGAAACACCGATATGAACGAGTCTTACGCCATAGAGGAGCAGGCATCGGCCGCCGACACCCTGTTGTGGGTGGAGCAGCAGCTCATGGACGAGTATGTGCTCGAGACGGCTTTGGAGGGCAACCGCTTCCATGACCTGATGCGTATTGCCCGCTACCGCCGTGACAACGCCTTCCTGGCCGACCGTGTGGCGGCCAAATTCCCCGAGGCGGAGCGTGCCGCCATCAGGGCAAAACTCATGGACGAGCGCAACTGGTACCTGCCTCATGCAGAGTGACAGACAGGGATTCAGTATGTATGTGCTCTGTTTTTTGACATGTAAGCAGGTTTTCATAAATACCTTATAATATATTTTTTTTGAACACAGAGACACGGAGACACAGAGTGGGCATATAACTCTGTGTCTCCGTGTCTCTGTGTTCAATGTGGGGATTGCCTGTTTGCATATCCCTGTTTTGAGGAATCGGGTTTCGATATGCTCAAATTTTTTCTTAAAAAAACACCATTTCTTTTTCCCGAAATAAAGATGCGGGGGCGGGCTTTTGGCCGTTTTAACCCGGTTTTCCGTACCTCTTACTTGCAAAGTACCCGTTTGACAATGCTAAAGTACCCGTTTGGCAATGCTAAAGTACCCGTTTGACAATGCTAAAGTACCCGTTTGGTAATGCTAAAGTACCCATTTGGTAATGCTAAAGTACCCATTTGGCATTTTTAAAGGGCACAAACGGCAAGACCGGCGGCACGTGATGCTGCCCTTAATCGTAACTGCCTGACTGTCAGCGGTTCCTGTTTTGAGGGTAAAAAACGCCATTTTCGGCCTGTACGCAGCGAAAAATTATTTTGTTGCGCAGGACGAAGCGTTTTGTCGGAAATATTCTGAATTTGCCCGTGGATGTGCTTCACGGTCTTCCGTACGTGCGGTGTCATTGTTGCCCCGTATGTTTACTGATACATTTTTTGGCTCTCCCGATATTTGGAGTGATAAATAGGACGCATGTTTTGAACACAGAGACACGGAGACACAGAGGGGCATATAACTCTGTGTCTCCGTGTCTCTGTGTTCAAAAAAACATATATTATATTATGAAAACCCATATCAACTTCCTGTGAAAATGTTAGCGGAATATCACTCCAAATGTCGGATGAGCCCATTTTTTGCCTGTCGTTTAGGTAAATCGCTTGCGGGATACGAATTATATATATAGCTTTCATCGGTCTCGGATGGGCGGGGCGGGCTTCGGCCGGCTTTGCCGTGGCGGGGAAAGCATGAACGAAATTAACTGATAACTTATGAAAAAGAAGATAAACATGGTACGTAAAGCAAAACTCATGGCGGTGGCCCTGCTTCTGGCTGCCGGTCCTGCTGTCAATGCACAGCGTAAGATGATGCACCCCGGCATCAGTTATACACAGGCCGACATCGACCGCATGAAGGCCATGGTTGAGGCTCGGCAGGAGCCGTTCTATTCGGGATTCATCGCCCTGCGCGACGGCGATTTCTACACGAGATACCGCGACATAGACCGCGAGTTTCCGAAAGACAAGAACGGCAATGTCAACCTTTGCGGTTCCGACGCCGACGTTCCGCGGCAGATGTGGTTCGACACGTTCGGCCTTATCGCCGTAAACAACGCCCTGTTGTGGCACATCACCGGCGACACTTACTACGCCGACCGTGCCGTGAGGGTGCTCAACCGCTACATAGGCATAAAGAGCACGTGGAGCTACGGCACCGTTTGCCTGAACAATGCCTCCGCCCACAATCTTATAGAAGCCGCGGAGCTGATGCGCGACTACAGCGGATGGAAGGCCGAAGACCAGCAGGGCTTCAAGGACTTCCTTGTATATCCCGGCTACTCGACGGTTGAGAACTATTTCGACAAGTACTCTTCGCACACGCCGGAAGAGAACCGCCAGACCGTATACTGGGGCATACTCAACGGCGACCCCGACCGTCACGGCAACCAGGGAATATACGGTTTGCGCACATTGCTGGCCATGGGCATCTATCTCGACAACGACACCATCTACGACCGCGCGCTGCGCAAGATGCTGTCGCTGCCCCACCGTGCCGACGACCTGCCTTATCCGGGCGAGAACCAGACACCTTACGCCCCGGCTTATCAGGACGAGTATTATGAGTCGTGGAACCTTGCGGGCGAGAAAATAGGCATCGACTACGGCGCGGACGACGAGTTGAAGTATTATTTCTACGAGAACGGACAGTGCCAGGAGTCGTCGCGCGACCAGGGACACATACTCGACTGCATACGCGGAGGACTGCTGCCGATGGCCCGCATGGCGTGGAATCAGGGCGACGACATGTATACGCAGTATGACGACCGCCTGCTGAAGGGCATCATCTTCACCACGAAATACAATTACGGATGGCTCAACGAGGTGAACGGCGAGCAGTTCTGGCAGGGCGAGGACGTGTTTGAGCCTACGGTGGAGAACGGGCAGTACATGAAAGTGCGCTCGCGCAACAAGCGCTGGCGCTGCCTGAAGATATGCCCGTGGGCGGAGAACGGACAGAAGAACTGGAGCCGCGGCAAGCGGTTCAAGGGTCCGGTGCAGATGCTCATGGACTACAGTGTGCGGCTGGGACGCTCGGACGACAGTCTGCTGTGGGTGCGCCGCGCCTATGACATGGATATGGACTCCATTGCCAAGACCGAGAACAAGACCATAAAGGACATGCTGCTCGACTACCGTACGGCATGGATGGCGGGCGACGGAGGCACGTTCGATGCCGACGGGCAGCACGTGAGCGGCCTGCCGAAAATGCCCGGACGCATCAAGGCCGTTGACTACGACTATTTCAACAACGTAGTGAGCGGCAACGGACGCACGTACTACAACCCCGCGCCCCGCACCGATTCGTTCTACCGCAAGGAGGGCGGCATGCAGATAACCGAGGTCGGCGGCGGCTTTGCCGTTACGGATGTTAAGGCCGGTTCGTGGATGAACTACACGGTGGTGTTCCCCCAGACGGGCTATTACAGGCTTACCGCCGAGGCCGATGTGTCCGATCCGGAGGTGCGCGTGGGCTTTGCCGTAGACGGAAGTGAAGTGGAGTGGGGCGGCGCCCCCGTGAAGGTGCAGGCCGGAGCGCGCGTGATACGTGTCTGCATCGACGGTGCCGACAACGGAATACTGCTGAAGGAAATCGTTGTCGAGGCCGCCGAAGAACCGGCTGGGCCTGTGGCCTACCGCTGGGACTCGCACGACTACAGTACCGTGGAGGGCGGCGGAACGTTTCTTACCGACCGCGGTTCCACATTATTATATAGCACGTCGTACGCAAACGCGCAGTCGCCGGTGTTCACGATATCGGCCGACGCCATGAATTATACCGTTCCCACGGCAAGCAACCATCTGCTGGTGAAGGGCACGAACCTCAGTTCGGCGGCCCTGCGCCAGGCTGTCTACCGGCTCGACGGGGCCGTGGCGGACGTGACCAAGAAGGTGAACACGCCGCAGATAAACCACCGTAGTGCCGTTCTCGACGACGGTACGGTGCTGCTGGTGTGGAAACTCGACAGCTCCGTCAGCTCGCGCATAAAGCCGTTGTTTGAAGAATGTTACAAGAGTGCGGCCCCTGACTACACGTTGCGCGGGCTTGTAATGAACGTTACGGGCACGGGCATGAAGAAGACCACGACGGTAAGCGAAATAGGTTTCTATGATGTCGCGTCACTGTATGAGGCATATCCGGCGCTCGACCCTGTGTGGGCATCGGTGACGGAGGTGGTACGGCCGGCCGGCGAAGGCTCCGGCGCGGTGTACGACTTGCAGGGCCGCAGGGTGTCGGGCACTCCCCGGAAGGGAATTTATATCAGAAACGGAAAAAAGTTTGTAGTTGATTGAGTAAACGGGTGTGTGGCATACGAAATAATAACAGATTCTACTAATTTATAAAAAGTAACGATATGAAAGCAAAACATTTACTTCCTGTGATGCTGTTGGCAGTGGCTTCCACTGCATCGGCGCGCGACATTCACGGCGTGAACGGCTATCACAACTGGACAGCGGCCCAAATGTTGGCCGACGGATTTGTGCGTGTTGACCCCAATACGGGTAATAAAGACGCAAACTGGCTTCCTTCCATCAATTTCGACGGCGGCTATCTGAACGACATTCTCGGTGTGGGTGGCGCTGACGATAATGCAAAAGAGGGCGAAAGAAGCTGGTGGCGCTCGACTGTTTACTTCAACTATCGGGCACAGGAGGCCAACCTTACCATAACAAAGGATTATCCTGTGCTTATGTTCAAGTTCTCCCTGCCCAAGAACGGTGTTATAGAGGGTAATCCCGTACAATCTCCTGTACTTACCGTAGAGCATTGGTGGAAGAACCCGTATGACGGTACAAACTGCCTGATGAACAATAAGACAGGTCTTGGCATCAACGGTCTTGCCAGCAACGGACGCATGGATTACATGCGCTCTTTCCCCGGCATCAAGTGCCAGCAGGAAGGCAGCCTGCTGTTAGGACGCGACTCTGTGAAGATTGGCTGGGAAGGAAATCACACGAAATACCGCACCACCGACGATGGCGTGGTGTATGTTTACCGCGACGTCAAGGTGCCGGCAACGGCCGTTGAAGGCGTGAGCCAGGTGGCCGTACCCACATGGACGATGGGTGTGCTTCCCACGGAAAGCACCGACCGCTGCGAGTATATCTGCATAATGAACTACGGTTCGATTGAAGATACCGTGAGCGTGGAGAACGGAGGCGCCGAAAGCCGCCGTCTGCTCGACCGCACAAATATCGAGAGTGTGGGATTTCACATAATGTTCTTCGGCTACAAGACCATCGCCGACTGCACCGAGGCTCCCACCGCCAGCGTGAAGTGGGTGAAGTCGTTTGCCTCTTACGAAGAGGCCATAGGTGCCCTCACTGCGGCCAACAACTGGGGTGACGGTGTGGAGAGTGCTGCGAAGAGCCAGCTCAACTATGCCCTCTACTATGCCGAGCAGGACCTCAACGGATTCGCCTTCCGCAATGCCGATGTCGACAATCCCGACGATCCGGCTTATGTAGCTTATCTGGCGGCTTACAACGAGGCCAATGCCGTGTATGAAAATGCCGCTTCTACCGATGCCGAATTTGAGGCTGCTGCCTTGAAACTGCAGGAGGCTCGCGCCGCATTGCTTGCTGAGGCCGACCTGCCCAAAGACAGAGTGTACAACTATATAAAGAGTGCCACGGGCAACGGCGCCATCATTTTGGGTGCAGAAGACGTTACTGTAGGTTCGCTTACGGGCAAACCGCTCACCATAGGCACCAATGAGGCCGCCACGGCACTGAGCTTTGTGGCCACGGGCATCAAGCTCAACGGTCAGGTGGCTTACCGTCTTGTGGGCGAGAACGGCGAGGTTGTGCAGGCTACCGACGGCACTCTGATGCTGGTTCAGGGTCAGACGGGCAGCAGCTTCACGTTTGCAGAGCGCGATACCGAGGGTAACGGCTTCGACATCAAGTGCGGCGACTACTACTATTACATCGACGGAAACGGTGTGTTGTCGGCTGCAAAGGAAATCAATGTCAACAAGGATGACTACGATGCACTGTCTGCTTATCTCTTCACCATCACCGACGCTCTGCCCGACTATGCCGACAAGGCTTCTGAGGAGCAGAAGACCGGTCTGAAGGAAGGATGGGAGTTCAACGCCGCTCCGGTGGACGACCCGAGTACAAAGGGTACTGTTGACGGTGTTGTTAAGGAGATGCGCGAATACAACGAGACAAAGATGATAGAGGGATGGCGCATGAGCCGCTGGCGTCCGTTCAGCCGCGTGAACCAGGAGACCACCAAGAACGCAGACGGTACTGATGCAGTATGTCTCGCCCTTACAGCCGCTGAGGTTTATGACAACTGGGACGGCTCGGAGGCCGGCGTGCAGAATGACTTCACCAATCCTGCCGCAGCACGTATGGATAGCGGTGTTGAGGAGCCCTTCTATGTACGCGACCCGAACCCGCGTGACGACACTTACGGATTTGATGTCAACCCCGGTATCAAGCGTTACTTCGCCGTTAAGATGAAGGCAACCGACGATGTTACTTTCGGTACGATGAACTTCTTCAACGGTCTGACAAACTCCAACGTTCTCGTTAGCATCGACCAGATGACAGGCAAGAAGGGTGACGTGATCTATTGGGATATGCTGGCAAACGGCTTCTCTGTAGGCAAGCAGCATTTCACGGGCATGTTCCTTTCGCCGACAGGCTTCACCTCGGCTGAATCAAAGCTGCTTGTAGACTGGATTCGCTTCTATGACACGGTGGAGAACATCCCGGCTGAAGAGCTCAAGGCCATCGAAACGGGTATCTCTGACATCACTGCAGGCAAGGCAGGATACGATGCCGTTTACGATTTGAGCGGCCGTAAGGTGACTGCTCCCAAGGCCGGTCTCTACATAATAAAGACCACTGAGGGTGCGAAGAAGGTCATTCTGAAGTAATCTGACAAGTAGGATATTAGCTTCAATAGGTAATATTATATATGTAATTAAAGTAAAGTTAGTTGAATGGAAGTGATTCCCGGAGGTTGCACATACAGCTCTTGGGAATCACTTTTTTGCGTTTTTATGCCTCTGTATGCAGATACGGCATATCCGTAACGGGGTTGTCCCGTACTGTCGGCATGCAAATTGCTTTTCATTTTGCAGCGACGGGGAAACATGTTATAATACTAAAAAACCTGGTTTTATGAAAAAAAGACTTTTTACCACGCTGTTGATTCTGGCTGTATGTCTGGCCGGTGTGTCCGCGCAGCGCACTTTCAAACATCCCGGCAGCATTTTGGGCGCCGCCGATTTCGAACGTATCAGGACGCACATAAACAACGGCGACGAGCCTTGGGCTTCATGCTGGAAGGCTTTGCAGAACGATGCCGCGGCCAAGAGCACCTACACAGCCTCGCCCTCGGCAGAGATTGGCGGCTCTAACGGCAACCGCCAGAGGGCTGCCTCCGATGCGTATGCCGCCATGCTCAATGCCATCGAGTGGCACGTGACGGGCGAGGAGAGGTATGCACAATGCGCGGCCCGTATCTTCACCGCATGGGGCAACAAGCTCGAGACGGCCAACGACGAACTGTTTCAGTACCCGTGCCGTGCCATGATTGTGGCGGCGGAACTGCTGCGGCACAGCGACGGCACTTTCTATGAGGGCTGGAAAGAGGCCGACCGCACGGTGTTCTTGAACAAGGTGCGCACGGTGATGGTGCCTTCGTGCCGCAGGTTCTGCACTTATCAGGGCACGCATCCTTCGTGGTACACGCCCTGCGCACTGGCCGTATTGGCGGCGGGTGTGCTGCTGGACGATGAGGAACTGTACCGCGAGGGTTATGAACTCAATCTTGCCACCGACCACTGGAACACCATGTACGGAGGCTCAATAGAGCCCGACGGGCAGATGCGCGAGATGGGACGCGACAACGTTCACGGCGGACTGACGCTGGGTGACATAACCCAGTCGTGCCTCGTGGCGTGGAATCAGGGCGACGATCTCTTCGCCGCCGGCGACAACCGCCTTCTCCGCGGCATGGAATACTGGTGCCGCTATAACACGGGGCATACCGACACTCCCTTCACTCCGCTCGACTGTTCGGGTCTTGACGGGGCACAGGGTTATTCTTTCTATTACATATCCACGCACAACAACGGCTTCCGTCTCCGGCCGGATGCCTGTGCCTTCGAGGCCGTCTACCATCATTACAGGGAAGTGAAGGGGATGGATGCGGAGAAGGAGTTTCCTTATCTTACCATTGCGGCACGGCTGGCACGGCCCGACAACCGTGCCGACCAGATGCTGGGCTATGGCACTCTGCTCTTCACCATCGATGCCGGTGCCTCGCCCATGATGACCGAAGTGCCGCAGAAGCCTGCCGGAGTAAGGGCGGAAGACGGCTACAAGTGTGTGTATCTCTCGTGGAGGCATCCGGAAATGGAGGATGTGCGCGGCTTCAGAATCTACCGTTCTGCCGACGGCAACAACTTCACCCTGCTGAAAACGTGGGACTATTATACAAACAATGAATACAGGGACGAAGCCGTGGAAGCCGGCAAGACTTACCGCTATCAGGTGCAGTTCATCAACCATGCGGGCAACAGTGAGCGGAGTGACATCGTTACGGCCACCGCCAGGGAAGACGACGGCGAGCTGCCCGCAGACTGGGCGTATGCCGCTGTCAACAACAGCAGCGGCGGAGGAGGGTTCACCCCGGCCCAGGACTCCACGTTCTTCGTCAGCGGACTGGGCCGTGACATCGGCGGAACCACCGATACGCATGGCTTCGTATACAAGAAGATTGACGGTGACGCCACGCTTACCGTGCGCCTTACCTCCACTGACGAGTCTTTCTATAAGGTGGGAATAATGATGAGAAGCTCTCTCAACGGCAATTCGCAGCGTGTCGGTCTGACTCTTGGCGAAACGGGATGCCGCATGCTCCGCATGTGTACACGCTCGTCGGCGGGCGGCAACACGGCGTGGGTGAACGGCACCAACTACGGCAGGGCCCCGCTGTGGCTGCGCATACGGCGTGAGGGCAACGTGTTTGCCACTTTCGTCAGCCGCGACAACGTGACGTGGTTTGAGATAGGGCACACCACCGTTGCCATGCCCGCAACATGCTATGTAGGCATGGCTGCGTGTACCGGCAGTGCGTCGGGGGCCACTTACCAGGCGGTTTTTGACCATGTGAGCCTTGAAGGCACTGTGGCGCAGCCCACTGCCAAACCGGGTGTGCCCACGGGATTCACCGCTGCATGGACTGATGCCAACACGGCAACGATGACATGGTCGCCGGTTGCCGATGCCGCTTCGTACACCATCTACCGTTATCGGGTTGTCGGAACGATGACCGACGATGAACTGAAGGATGCGGCGTTCACCCCTATTGCCACGGTGAGAAGGACATCGTACACCGATACTGATGCCACCAACGGCACATGGGCTTACCGGGTGTCGGCGCTCAATGCCGTGGGTGAAGGCGGTGCGAGTGTCGTAAGACAGGTTACTACCGACAATGTGGTGCGCATAACGGGCACCGTTATAGGTACGTCCGGCAGTTACGGCAACAACCCGTCAACCACGTGCAAGGCCGCTCTCGACGACAACATTTCTACTTTCTTCGACGCTCCCACAGCTTCGGGGGCATGGGTGGGATATGACCTTGGCGAGAACTGCGCGGCACAGGTGGTGTATGTTATGTATGCACCGCGTAACAACTATGCGGGGCGTATGAACGGAGGGCGGTTTCAGGTGGCCGGAAAAGCCGACTTTTCCGATGCCGTCACCATAGCCACTATAGGCGAAACGCCTGCCGAAGGCCGTCTCACCAAGTTGGCCGCCCCTTCTGCCGCCGGACATTTTTACCGCTATCTGCGATATATCGGTCCGGACAAGGGCAACTGCAACGTTGCCGAAGTGCAGTTTTACGGGCGTACGGTGGATGGGGCGACATTGGGAATCGGGAATGTTGATGATTCGCAATGCGCAATCGGCTGTCAGCAATCGGCCGGCGCCGTTTACGACCTGGGCGGCCGGCGGATCGCCGATTCGGTATCCGGCGTGTCGCATACCAACAGAAGGGGAGTGTATATTGTAAACGGTAAGAAGACCATTATAGAATAATATAATTTTGATATGAAGTGTTTTTTGTTTTTGTTGGTGTGCCTGTGCTCTGTAATTACCGATGCCGGTGCACAGATAAACATTCCACATTGGCCGCAGGACAATACGCTCGAGCGCTCCACCGATTATGAGGTGAGCGTTCGGGCACCCGGCGGCGACTGGCAGCCGGTGGAGGTTTTGGCTTGTCAGGTGAATCTTGCCAAACGTTCAAAGGCTTCGTTTGCCGAGTTTGATATGAACGGAACCGTAGAGGTACGTGTGAAGAGTAACTTGGCGAATGTGGAAATGCTGAAACAGCCTGATGTTGTAGTCCGTCCGCAATCGCGTGGTATTGAGTGTAGCTGTCCGGATGTGCGGACCGTACAGTTCACGCTGCATAAGCCGGAGTATCTGAGTGTTGAGTTTGGCGGAGACCGCCGGAATAATCTTCATCTTTTTGCCAATCCGTTGCTTACGGAGAGGCATACCGCCGATGAACCGCAGACGATAAACTGGGCCTCCGGTAAGAACGCGCAGGATGTTTTCCTGAAGGATGCACGGCTGATTTACTTCGGCCCCGGCGTGCACAAGCCGAAAGACCTGCCGGGTGAGGACATCAAGATTCCGAGCAACTGCACGGTGTATCTGGCTCCGGGAGCCGTGGTGAAGGCACGTCTCATCGTGGATAGGGCGGAGAATGTCCGTATCATCGGGCGCGGTATTATCGACCATCCTTTACGCGGGATAGAAATCACTTTCTCTAAGAATGTGCTTGTTGACGGCCCGACGGTGCTCAATCCCAGACACTACACTGTCTTTGGCGGTCAGAGCGAGGGTGTCACCATCCGAAACCTTAAGGCTTTTTCATGTATGAGTTGGAGTGACGGCATCGATCTGATGTGCTGTCGCGATGTGACTGTAGAGGATGTGTTCTTGCGCAACAGCGATGACTGCATAGCACTGTACAACCATCGTTGGTGGTACTGGGGCGGAACGGAGAACATCAATGTACGCCGTGCCACGCTTTGGGCTGACGTAGCCCATCCGGTGAACATCGGTTCGCACGGAGATGACCGTTCGGAGAAGGGGGAGACATTGCATGATGTGAACATGACAGACTGCGATATCCTTTATGCCCGCACCAATGCTGTGCTGAATTTCTCATGCGGTGACAAGAATACGGTTAGCGATGTGACATTCAGAGACATACGCGTGGAGCGTGTCGATTCAACTGCACTTGTCGGAATAGCCGTTGTTTTCGGTGCCAAATATAACCGTGCCCCGGGCAATGGTATAGACCGCATCACCTTTGAAAATGTCAGTTTCACGGGTGATGAAACCCAACTTAAACCCAGTTTCATCCGTCATTATGATGCCGCACACGGTGTCGGCAACGTACGTTTCGACCGTGTCACGGTCAATGGCAGGAAGTTTGACCCTAAAAAAGACGTCATCACATATACTACAGTACCATAGTTCTGTGCAGGACAAAAAGTGATCCGATGTCATCGGATGGACAATGCCGGTTTCTACAATTACCGGCATTGTCGCTTTATTTTCCGAATCTGTGCCGTTATCTCGCGGATTCTCGCTATATTTGCACTTTATTAACAACATGCAGAGGTAAAGACAATAAAAGACTATGCACAATATTTGTATCGTTGCGGGTGCCCGCCCCAACTTCATCAAGGTGGCACCCATCATAAGGGCAATAATAAAGATTCGTGACGAACGGTCTGACATCAGCTATCAGTTGGTATACGCGGGGGCGGAGACGGACGAGACGCTTGAGGAATCGCTTTTCGACGATTTGCAGATAGCGCGTCCTGACGTTTTTCTCGGGGTGGACAGTGTAGGCCTGAACGAGCTTACAGGACGTGTGATGTCAGAGTTCGACCGTTATCTCGACACCCATCCTGCCGATGTGGTGATAGTGGTTGACGATCTGGCATCGACGATGGCCGCAGCCATTGTCACCAAAAAGCGCGGCATCAAGCTGGCGCATCTCGTGGCCGGCACACGCTCTTTCGACATAAGCATGCCAAAGGAGATAAACCGTCTCGTGATAGACGGACTGAGCGACCTGCTTTTCACGGCGGGAACGGGTGCCAGCAGCATCGTTACGCGCGAGGGTGCCGAGGTGTCGCAGATATATATGGTGGGCAACATTCTCATGGACACGCTGCGCTTCAACCGCGGCCGCCTGCGCCGTCCCGCCGTTTTCGACACTTTGGGCATTGCTGACAACGGCTACATCGTCCTCACCCTCAACCGCAAGGCGTTGCTGACCGGTGGCTCGAATATATCAGAGATTATTGATGTGATAGGCTCCACCGTGCCGGCAGACATGCCCGTCGTAGCTCCGCTGCGCGGACTGGCACGCAGTGTTGTGGAGCCTATGGCCGCCCGTTACGGCAACATCCACATCATCGATCCGCTGTCGTATCTCGAGTTCGGATATGTTTCGGCCAACGCCAAGGGCATCATCACCGATTCGGGGAATGTGGCAGAGGAGGCAACATTCAACAGCGTGCCTTGCATAACGCTCAACAGTTACACCGAACACATCGAGACGGTGAAGCAGGGTTCGAACGTTCTCGTGGGTGAAGACCCCGACAAGTTGCGTGCAGCCCTTGCCGACATGGTGGCCGGAACGTGGAAGACGTGCTCGCTGCCCGACAGATGGGACGGACGCACGGCAGAGCGGATAGTGCAGATACTGTTGGGGTAGGGCGCGGCGGAAAAGCCGCAAGGTGTTTGTTATATATAAGATGAAACCGCGGAGAGGCGATGTCAAAATACGATTCAAGCATAAGATATGTCCATACATTATTCGTATTTTGACACAGCCTCTTCATCATTAAAATAAGTTTTTTGGGGAATTATATCGCATATTGTTTGGCTGTTCCAAACGATTTTATTTTCTTTGCAACATTAGAACCTGCCAAGCCTCTTCACAATGCTCAAATCGGCGGGTCGTTTTTTTATTATACATCTATGAAAACGAGTTTTACCAAACCATATTCTTCTCCGGAACAAATTGTTCAAATACTAAAATCAAGAGGAATGTTCATGAAAGATGAACACAAGGTGGAAAATTATCTGATGAATATTGGTTATCATCGTCTGTCGGCATATATTTATCCTATAGCGTTGCACTTCTATCTTGAATCTATACTGTGGAAATAATGAAAATAGGAGATAAACACATATAATCAGTGTTTACCTCCTACTTTTCTTTATAGGTTTATAATCGGTACGATTACTCCTTGTCGAGCAGTATCTTCATCATCTCGACGGCAGCCTTTGCAACTGATGTGCCGGGGCCGAAGATGGCAGCCACGCCTGCCTGATAGAGGAAGTCGTAGTCCTGTGCGGGGATTACACCGCCGGCAATGACCATGATGTCCTCGCGTCCGGCCTTCTTCAACTCCTCGATGAGCTGCGGAACGAGGGTCTTGTGACCTGCCGCGAGCGACGAAACGCCCACCACATGCACATCGTTCTCCACAGCCTCACGCGCAGCCTCGGCCGGTGTCTGGAAGAGCGGACCCATGTCTACGTCGAAACCGCAGTCGGCATAACCCGTCGCTACAACCTTTGCACCGCGGTCGTGACCGTCCTGTCCCATCTTTGCCACGAAGATACGCGGGCGACGGCCCTCCTTCTTGGCGAACTCCTCCGTAAGCTGGCATGCCAGTTCGAAGTCCTTGTCGTTTTTGCTTTCTGATGAATACACGCCTGAAATAGTTCTGATTACTGCCTTATAACGGCCTACGATTTCCTCGCAGGCGTCACTTATCTCTCCCAATGTGCAACGCAGCTTGGCGCACTCGATGGCGTGAGCCAGCAGGTTGCCGTTGCCCGTGCGCACACATTCCGTAAGGTCGGCCAGTGCCTTGCGGCATGCCTCCTCGTCGCGCGAGGCGCGCACGGCGGCCAGACTCTCCTCCTGCTGTTTGCGCACGGCGGTGTTGTCGACCTCGAGAATGTCGATGGGGTCTTCGTGGTCGAGACGATATTTGTTCGTACCCACTATGGTCTGCACGCCCGAGTCGATGCGGGCCTGGGTGCGGGCAGCCGCCTCCTCGATGCGCATCTTGGGCACACCGGTCTCGATGGCCTTGGCCATACCGCCGAGCTTCTCTATCTCCTGAATGTGCTCCCATGCCTTGTGCACCAGCTCGTTGGTCAGTGTCTCCACGTAGTAGGAACCGGCCCACGGGTCAATCTGCTTGCACACCTTGGTCTCGTTCTGTATGTATATCTGGGTGTTGCGGGCGATACGGGCCGAGAAGTCGGTAGGCAGTGCGATGGCCTCGTCGAGTGCGTTGGTGTGCAGCGACTGCGTGTGACCGAGCACTGCGGCCATGGCCTCGATGCAGGTACGTCCCACGTTGTTGAACGGGTCCTGCTCGGTGAGCGACCATCCCGATGTCTGCGAGTGTGTGCGCAGTGCGAGCGACTTCGGGTTCTTTGCGCCGAAGCTCTTCACAATCTTTGCCCACAGCAGACGGCCTGCGCGCATCTTGGCTATCTCCATGAAGTGGTTCACGCCGATGGCCCAGAAGAACGACAGGCGCGGAGCGAAGGCGTCGATGTCGATACCGGCGTTAATACCGGCGCGGATGTAGTCCATACCGTCGGCCAGTGTGTATGCCAGCTCGATGTCGGCCGTAGCGCCGGCTTCCTGCATGTGGTAGCCGGAGATAGAAATCGAGTTGAACTTCGGCATGTTCTGCGATGTGTACTCGAAGATGTCGGCGATAATCTTCATCGAGAATGCCGGCGGATAGATGTAGGTGTTGCGCACCATGAACTCTTTCAGAATGTCGTTCTGAATTGTTCCGGCCATCTCCTCGAGCTTGGCTCCCTGTTCCAGTCCGGCCACGATGTAGAAGGCGAGGATGGGGAGCACGGCTCCGTTCATCGTCATCGACACCGACATCTTGTTCAGGGGGATGCCGTCGAAGAGCACCTTCATGTTTTCTTCGTTGCAGATGGACACTCCGGCCTTGCCAACGTCGCCCACCACGCGCTCGTTGTCGGGGTCGTAGCCGCGGTGTGTCGGCAGGTCGAACGCCACGGACAGACCTTTCTGACCGGAAGCGAGGTTGCGGCGGTAGAACGCGTTCGATTCCTCTGCCGTGGAGAATCCGGCATACTGGCGGATGGTCCACGGGCGGAACGGGTACATCATCGAGTACGGGCCACGCAGGAACGGCGGTATGCCGGCCGTGAAGTCGAGGTGCTCCATGCCCTCGAGGTCTTCTTTTGTGTAAACGGGCTTTACGGGAATGAGTTCCGGGGTAAGCCATTCTTCGGCCGTGGGTGCAGCCTTGTGCCCGGCGCCGAGAGCGCCGGCGTTAATGTCGATGGTTTTGAAATCGGGTTTCATGACTGTACCTTATTTGAGAAGTTTGGCGTTAAACTGCTGGAGGGTTTCGAGCACGTTGCAGCGCACATGCACGAAGTTCTCTATGCCGGCTGCCTTGAGTTCTTCCATGCATGCGGGAGCGCCGGCCACCACGAACTCGGCGCGGCCTGCGAGATACCTGAATGCCTCGGGAGCAAGGGTTGCGTACTCGTCGTCGCTGGAGCAGAGAACGACCACGTCGGCGCCTTTCTCGATGGCGGCGTCAACGCCGGCCTCCACGGTGTCGAAGCCGAGGTTGTCGATGATCTCATAGCCTGCGCAGCCGAAGAAGTTGGTGGAGAACTGGGCGCGGGCCAGACGCATGGCGAGGTTGCCGATGGTGAGCATGAACACCTTGGGACGGTTGGCGGCGGCCTCCGTGGCGAGGCGCAGGGCTTCGAAATCGGTGGCGGCACGCTTCATTGCCAGCGCGTTGGGGCCTTTCTCGCCGCCGTGGCAGCAGCATGCGCCCTTGGTCTCGATCTTGGAAGCGGCCATCTCGTTGACGTTGGGGTACTGGTTGGTGCCCAGCAGAATCTCCTTGCGGCGTGCAACGTCGGTGTGGCGCTTGGCGCAGCTTGCGTTGACGGCTTCCTGCACCTTGCCTTCGCCGACGAGGGCGAAGAAGCCTCCGGCCTCCTCCGTCTCGAGGAAGAGCTTCCAGGCCTGTGCGGCGATGTTGACCGTGAGGGTCTCCACATAGTAGGAGCCGCCGGCGGGGTCGACCACCTTGTCGAGGTGGCTTTCCTCCTTGAGCAGGAACTGCTGGTTACGGGCTATGCGCTCAGAGAATGCGTCGGGAGTCTTGTAGGGCTCGTCGAAGGGCGTCGTCACGATGGAGTCGACTCCGGCGAGAGCTGCCGACATGGTTTCCGTCTGCGAGCGCAGCAGGTTGACGTGTGCGTCGTAGATCGTCTGGTTGAACTTGGACGTCCTGGCGCACACCATCATCTTGGCGGCGTCGGCCGATGCGGGCTTGTACTGCTCCACGATCTGCGCCCAGAGCATGCGTGCCGAACGGAACTTGGCGAGTTCCATGAAGAAGTTGCTGCTTACGCACATCGTGAACTTGATGCGTGCGGCCACCTCGTCGGCGCTGCGGCCGGCGTCGGTGAGGGCCGTCATCCATGCGGCGCCCCATGCGAGGGCGTAGCCGAGTTCCTGATAGATGTATGCGCCGCTGTTGCCGAGCAGGTTGCTCTCCACGTTGAGGCAGCGGAGTCCCGGGACGGGAGCCACGATGTCGAGGAGACGCAGGGCTGTGGCGGTGATGGCGTCGGTGTCGATGCCTTCCTTGCCCTTGACGAGCTGCTTGCGCAGGGGGTCGAAGCCCACCGAGCCGCGGAAAGCGGCTTCGGCGCCGGCGGCCTTGATGCAGGCCACGAGAGCCGTGGCTACGTCGACAGCCTTGCAGTTGCAGCAGTTGATGTTGATTTCAACCTTGGCGAGGTCGATGCCCTTGAGGACTACGGCCACCTCGTCGGCCGACTCCACGCGGAAGCCCAGGGATGTGACACCCTTGCCGAGCACTTCGAGTGCGATTTCGTTGGCCTTGGCAGCCGAGTCGGCCACGATGTCCTGGCGTGTGAGCCAATCGTTGTCGGTGCGGGTGCCGCGAACATAGGGGTATTCGCCGGGCAGCGAGCCAGTGGTCTTGAGGTCGGCGATGTCTTCGGCGCGGTAGATAGGCTGAACGTTGAAGCCCTCGTTGGTACGCCAGACCAGTTTTTTGTCGAAGTCGGCGCCCTTGAGGTCGGTCTCGACTTTGGCGCGCCACTCCTCGTAGCTTACGCCCGGAAACTGGTCAAACAATTTTTCTTTCTTTTCTGCCATAACTTGGTAGTTATATTTATGTGTATTTTGGTATCGAAAGAGGTTTGATGTGAAATTCAACTACAAAAGTACAATAGTTTTTTAATCCCTGCAAAAATTTCCTCGTTAAGCGGTGTAAAATCGGGATTTTCATGGCGTGGAGAGGCAAAATGATGTGTGAAAAATTGTTATGCAGGGCGCCGATTCGGTTTTTTATCGTAAATTTGACATCGCAAAGAGACAATAGGTATGGACCCGATTTCATTCACTCCCGAGGAACGCCCCCTGCTATTGCAGCTGACGCGCAGACTGCACCGGCTTATGGCCCCCGTGGCCCACGCCGGCGACGCCGCCGCGCTGACACGCGCAGTACGCACGCATTTCGACTCCCTGCACCGCGACCGCTTCGGGCTGCATCCGCTGCTGCGTCATCTCGACACAGCCGCCATGCTCGCCGAGCGCCTTGACGCCGACCGCAACATGGTGCTCGCCATCATGCTCTACGACTTCGTGCGCAACGGCGCCATCGCCCGCGAACAGCTGGAGGCGGAGTGGGGCGACGACGTGGCCCGCATGGTCGAGGGCCTGAACAATGTGGCCTCGCTGTACAGCCGTCGGGCGGCCGTGCAGACCGACAATTTCCGCAATCTGCTGCTTACCTTCGCCAGCGATATCCGCGTCATAATTATAATGATAGTGGACCGCCTCGTGCTGATGCGGGCCATCAACCATCATCCCGACGCCGAGGCCGTGCGCCATGTCGCCGCCGAGGCCGGCTATCTGTACGCGCCGCTGGCCCACCGCCTGGGCCTGTACTTGATAAAAGGCGAGCTGGAGGACCTCACCTTCAAGTACAGCAACCGCGAGATGTTCACCCGCATAGCCCGCAAGCTCAACCAGACCAAGGAGCACCGCGAGAAGTACATAGCCGACTTCATAGCGCCGCTGCGCCTCCGCCTGGAGGCCGAGGGCCTGAAATTCGACATCAAGGGGCGCACCAAATCCATATCGTCGATATGGAACAAGATGAAAAAGCAGAAGAACGACATCGAGGACATCTACGACCTCTTCGCCATCCGCATCATACTCGACGTGCCGCCCGAGCTGGAGAAGAACCAGTGCTGGCTCGTGTACTCCATAGTCACGGACATGTACCGCCCCAATCCCGCGCGCATGAAAGACTGGATCAGTATCCCCAAGAGCAACGGCTACGAGTCGCTGCACATAACGGTGTACGGTCCCGAGGAACGCTGGGTGGAGGTTCAGATACGCACCCGGCGCATGGACCTCGTGGCCGAGAAGGGCCTCGCCGCCCACTGGCGCTACAAGGGCATCAAGGCCGAGGGCGGCCTGGACGCGTGGATGAACAATGTGCGCGACATCCTGGAGGCCGGCGCCGACGGCCCCATGGAGCTGATGAAGAACATGCGCATGGACGTCTACGACAAGGAGGTGTTCGTGTTCACCCCCAAGGGCGACCTCTACAAGCTGCCCATGGGCGCCACGCTGCTGGATTTCGCCTTCAGCATCCACTCCGACGTGGGCTCGCACTGCACCGGCGGACGTGTCAACGGCATGAATCAGCGCCTCACCTACCGGCTGCACAGCGGCGACACGGTGGAAATCTTCACGGCCCAGGCGCAGACCCCGAAGCCCGACTGGCTCAACATAGCCGTCACCAACAAGGCCCGCAACAAGATACGCGTGGCGCTGAAGGAGCAGGCCGGACGCCGCGCCGAGCTGGGCAAGGAACTGCTGATGCGGCGCTTCAAGAACCGCAAGATAGACGTGGAGGAATCGACCCTCTCGCGCACGATAGCCCGCAGCGGCTACAAGAACGTCACCGACTTCTACACGGCGATAGCCGACGAGGTCCTGGACCCGGCCGCTGTCATCGACACCTATGTCAACCTCGACCGCGCGGCCGAGGACGCAGAATCGTCCCGCGTGTCGGCCAGCGAGTATGTGATGCCGGAGACAGCCGGCGTCAGCGCCGAGCGCGATTCCGCTTCCGGCGACATCCTCGTCATCGGCGACAACATCAAGGGCATCAACTACCGCATGGCGCGTTGCTGCAATCCCATATTCGGCGACGATGTATTCGGCTTCGTGTCGGCCGAGGGTGTCATCAAGATACACCGCACCGACTGCCCCAACGCCTCCAACATACGCAGCAACTATCCCTACCGCCTGATACGCACCAGATGGAGCGGCAAGACCGGCACACAGTTCGCGGCCACGCTGCGCATAGTGGGCCAGGACGACCTCGGCATCGTCACCAATCTCACCTCAATCATCAACAAGGAGAAAGACTCGACGCTGCGCAGCATCTCCATCGACAGCAACGACGGTCTTTTCCAGGGCTTTGTGGTAGTGGGAGTGAACGACACCGCCACCCTCAACCAGCTTATCAAGAAACTGAAAACAGTAAAAGGAGTAAAAGATGTACAACGCAGCAAGTAAACTTACCGTAGCGGCCGCCCTTGCAGCCGCAGCCATTCTGGGCGGATGCAAGTCGGAGAGCGAGCGCCGGGCCGAGCGCGCCGAAGCCATGCGCATTGAGGCCGAAACGCTCGCCGCCTCAGGCGATTACGAACAGAGCCTCTCGCTGCTCGACAGCATAGACAGCGCATATCACGAGCAGACGGCAGTGCGCCGCAAGGCCATGGCTACCCGCGCCACAGCCATCGAGGCGCGCTCGTTGCGTCAGATAGGGCCGGCCGACAGCCTGCTTGCCGCGTCGCAGCTGCGTGCCGACAGCCTCGGCGCGCTGTTCGTCTACGTGGACGGCCCACGCGGACTCGAAGGGCACTATGTGGCCCGCGAACTGAAGGGGCATGATGTGACAGACGGCACAGGCATCGAGCCGCGCGTCGACGCGCAGGGCTATCTCAGCATCGCGGCCGTAGTGAAGGGGCGCAGGATCGGTCTGAACTCCATGTCGGCCACTACCGGCGCCGGCACGTGGCGCGTGGAGCCCGTAAGCGGCGAGCGCAGCATCAACAGCGAGGGCACCGAGCTCACCAGTTTCCGCCAGGAGGAAGTCACGGACATCATGCAGGCCATCGAGGCCGCGGGCGACGGCCCCGTGAAAATCCATCTCGACGGCTCCCGCGGCAGTGTGGAGGTGAAGCTTACGCCCGCACTGCGCACAGCCCTTGTGCGCTCCTGGCAGTATGCCATGGCCCGTCAGCAGCTACGGTCGGCGCAGATAGAGCGCGAGCGCCTGGAACGCACCTTGCAGACCGCCCGCGACCACCGCGCCAATGCGCCGGTGGAAACTCCGGCGGAGTAGGGCGTTTATTCCGTTTTCGTGATTTTCAGGTGCAGGTCGGATGGTGCGACAGACAGCGGCACGCGCCAGGCTATACACCGGGAGGTCATGACGTCCGTAAGGTCGGTGGTGTATCGGACTGAAAGCGTATAGCTGCCGTCATCCTGTGGGGTGACGGCGCTTTCAATTTTGTTTATGCCGTTGTTGGCATCTATCCTCACGACGGCCAGATATTCCTTGCCGAGATCTACTTTCCGCGGCAGCGGCTTGTCGAAAAGGCGCCTGAACTCCGCGTCGGATTTTATTGCGACTATGGTGCTGGCCTCAATGTCGGGAAGCCAGCTTTGTACAAGCCTTAATTCGCTGATTCCGGGGGTGTAGGAGTCGTTGCAGGCGGCAATCAGCAACAGCGCGCAGGCGGCGGCAACGATGGTTTTGTAAAAGTGTCTGTTCATAGGGTAGATGGTGTTGTGTTGTTGAATTCAAGATTCAGTAGGGCGCGTTTTGCTTCCAGACCGCCGGCATAGCCGGTGAGCGACCGGTCGCTGCCGACGACGCGATGGCAGGGAATGAAGACCGACAGAGCGTTGGCGCCGACCGCGTTGGCTATGGCGCGTACAGCTTCAGGACGGCCTATTCTGCGGGCAATCTCTGCATAGGACGCTGTCTGTCCGTAGGGGATATCCAGCAGTTCGGTCCACACCGTTTTCTGAAAATCGGTTCCGGCGAACAGCAGAGGTACATCGAACGAATTGCGCCGTCCGGCAAAATATTCGTCAAGCTCGAGGGCTGCCTGCTCGATTACTTCCGATGTTCCGTCGGTGAACGAAGCACCGAGCGCCGTCTCCAGGCGCCGCTGCACAAGGCTGCGGTGCTTCTCCGCCGGCCAGTCGCACAGGCAGAGCCTGCCGGCGACCGAGCCGAGCGTGAGTACACCGCACGGAGCCTTGTAGAGTTTCGTCAGTATGACATTCTTCATTTATAGCGTGCCCAGCGTATGAGTTCGACCACGGTCGGCTTCTTGCCGTACATGAAGATGCCTACGCGGTAGATCTTGGCTGCAATCCAGACCATGCCTACGAACGAGGCGTAGAGGATTACAAGCGACAGGAGTATCTGCCAGCCCGGTATGCCGAATGGAATGCGCGACATCATCACCATGGGTGACGTCAGCGGAATCATCGAGGCCCAAAATGCGAGGCCGGAGGAGGGGTCCTGTGCGGCCTGCATGCTCAGCAGGAGTCCGAGGATGATGGGAATGATGGCGATGCTGAGGAGCTGCGAGGCGTCCTGGATGTTGTCGACGGCCGAGCCGACGGCGGCGTAGATGGAGGAGTAGAACAGATAGCCTCCGATCAGGAACAGGGCAATGTAGCCGAAGAGTTCGGCGATGTACCAGGGCGAGCCGAGCATGCCGAGGTCGAGAGCGCCGTCGCCGGCGGCGGCAGCGGCGTTGCTGACAAGAGGCATGATCCAGAAGCTGCATCCCGTGAGGAGTACGCCCCAGATAAGTATCTGAGTGATAGCCACAAGGCCTATGCCCACTATCTTGCCCATCATCAGCGCGTTGGGGCTGACGCTGCTCACAACGATTTCAAGCACACGGTTGCTTTTCTCGTCGATGATGCTGGTGGTGACCATCTGTCCGTAGAGCATGATGAAAGTGTAAAGCATCAGCGACATGATAATGCCTATCAGGTAGCTGGCAATCGACGACGTCTCGGACGCGTCCTCGCCGTCGGTGATGCGGAAAGTCTCGAGAGTCACATCAACGTCGAGTTCCTTCATTATCTGTGCGAGGTTGGCGATATCGTAGGCTTTGAGGCGTTCTTTCTCGATGATGCTTTCCAGCTGTCCGCTGATGGCGCTCTCGGCCTGCATGGAGGCTGCCTCGCGGCTGTAGAGGCGTATGCCGTCGGGGCGGCTGACGGCATCCTTGTTGATTACAAGTACGGCGTCGTAGTCTTCGTCGGCCATAGCTGCCTTGTAGTCATTGCCCGCGTCCACGAACGTAAGCTCCGCTTCTTTTTCGAGCTTCCGGCCTATCTGCTCCGGCGTCTGGTCGACTACGGCCACCGTTTTATCGTCGGGGGTGCTGAAAGCCATGATGAGCGCTGGGGCCAGCATCAGGCCTATCATAAGTATCGGCATCAGCAGAGTGCTGATGATGAAACTTTTGCGTTTTACTCTTTCGAGATATTCACGGCTTATAATGATGGCGAGTGGTGATTTCATTGCTGTGCGGGTGTTTTGAGGTTGGATGCTTCTACGGTCTTTATGAATATCTCGTCCATTGAAGGCAGGATGGCATGGAAGCCTTCCAGGCGTACCGCGCCGTTGGCTGCGGCTACGGCTGCGGGCAGCGCGCCGGCGTCGTTAAGGCGCAGGATGGCGCGGCTGAGGCCCTCGCGGTCGGGCGATGTGGGCTCTACCGTCGATGCAAAAGGCTCAACGGCCGAACGGAAGTCGTCGTGTGCGCCGCTGAAGGTAAATTCGTAATTGTTGTCGGCGAAGCGGCGTCGCAGCTCGCGCACCGAGCCGCTGAGGATGTTGTGCGAGTGGTTGATGAGCGTGATTTCGTCGCAGAGTTCCTCTACGCTTGCCATGTTGTGGGTGGAGAATATCACGGTGGCGCCCTGGTCGCGTAGATGCAGGATCTCGCGTTTCAGCACGTTGGCATTGATGCTGTCTCTTATACACATCTGAC